>ERZ1643249.3926-NODE-3926-length-12779-cov-5.514697_pt1 | contig 12779 bp, 11 predicted proteins | sample MGYA00579263_ERZ1643249 | MGnify/ENA primary metagenome ERZ1643249 (study PRJEB29033, sample SAMEA4952264) | chicken gut metagenome | biome: Broiler Chicken; feature: Gastrointestinal Tract; material: Caecum | place: Ireland | collected 2018 | study: Broiler...
GCGCGGCTCTTGAAACAAGGACACCGGATGTCAACCAGCTTCCGGCTGTAAAATATATGCACATTATGGGCTGCTCACTCATGGCGGGCAGCCGGCTCTCAAAAGGTATCCTTGACACAATGCGCGCCCTCTCCGCAAGAGGCACTAAGATCTCTTTTGATCCGAATATTCGCAAGGAACTCTTTACCTCTGACACTGAGGACATCCTCAACGAAGTGCTCCGGCACACGAATGTCTTTCTTCCCGGACAGGAAGAACTGCTCATGATAACAAAGACAGCTATGACAGAGGATGCTGTGAAGGAATGTTTCAGAAATCCTGCCTTAGAAATACTTGTTCTTAAGGATGGTTCCAGAGGAAGCCGTCTTTATACCCGCGAGGGCACTGTAGAGGACATCCCTGTATATCCGGTTGAACAGATCGATGCGACCGGAGCCGGCGACTGCTTTGACGGGGCTTTCCTCGCCGGACTGGTTCATGGAAAAACTCCTGCGGAAGCCGCCCGGATGGGCGCAGCCGCAGGAGCATTAAATGTAATGGCGTTCGGACCGATGGAAGGTAATATCACTCCAATAACCATGGAAAAGATAATCAAAACCTCCCTTTAAGTACCGGATAGAACTTCCGGAACTTCTGATAGCGTTCCTCATACTTTGCCACAAGTCCAGCATCCGGTTCCTCTGTCGCAACTACCTTCACCAGCTTCTTTGCCGCCTCTTCTACTGACGGGAACACACCGCATCCGACTGCCGCAAGGATCGCCGCTCCATATCCGGGGCCTTCCTCGCTCTCGATGATGTCCACTTTCATGTTCATCACACTGGCGATGATCTTTCTCCAAAGAAGACTCTTCGCGCCGCCGCCGCAGATCTTCGTCCGCCCGGGATTCATTCCAATGCTTCTTGCTACTTCGAGCGAATCCCGGAGGCCGAATGCAACGCCCTCCAGCACTGCGAGAGTCATCTCCTCCCTCGTTGTATCCATACCCATTCCGATAAATGCCGCTCTCGCGTCTGGATCATTGTGCGGGGAACGTTCTCCCATGAGATACGGTAAGTAGAATACGCGGTTTTCGCCAAGTCCTGTGATATCTTTCTGTTCACCTACGTAATCCGTTGTCTTTAAAATATCATCCATCCACCATTTATTGCAAGAAGCAGCGCTTAGCATACAGCCCATGAGATGATAGTTTCCGTCAGCATGGGCAAAAGAATGGAGCGCGTTGTGGGCATCTACTCCAAATTTCTCGCTGGAGATAAAGAACGTGCCTGATGTTCCCAGTGAAATATTGCAGCCTCTGTCGCCGACTGTAGCTGTGCCGACTGCCGCCGCCGCGTTATCTCCCGCGCCCGCGATAACTTTTACCTCCGCCGGAAGCCTCAGCTCTGACGCCACATCTTCCTTCAAGGTTCCAACAACTTCCCAGCTCTCGTAAAGTTTCGGGAGCTGGTCTTCCGTGATATCACAGATCTCCATCATTTCTTTGGACCAGCATTTGTGCTCCACGTCAAAGAGCAGCGTGCCGGAAGCATCCGAATATTCTGTGCAGAATGATCCCGACAGCCTGTACGCAAGATAGTCTTTCGGAAGCATAATCTTGCAGATACGCGCAAAATTTTCCGGCTCATTCTCCTTCATCCAGAGAATTTTCGGCGCTGTGAATCCCGCAAAAGCAATATTCGCAGTGTGTTTGGAAAGTTTTTCTTTTCCTATTACACCATTGAGATATTCAACCTGTTTTCCGGTACGGCCATCATTCCACAGGATAGCCGGGCGTATCACCTCATCATTCTCATCCAAAGCTACAAGCCCGTGCATCTGTCCGCCGAAGCTGATTCCTTTCACCTGAGCTTTATCACACTCTGCTGTCAGTTCCTTTATCCCTTCCATACTCTGCGCGAACCAGTCCGCCGGTTTCTGTTCAGACCAGCCGGGGTGGGGAAAATACAGCGGATATTCTTTTGACACAATCTTATGGATCTTACCGTTCTCATCCATCAAAAGCAGTTTCACCGCCGATGTACCAAGATCAATCCCTATAAAAAGCATAATTCTACCCCCACGGATTCTCTGTCGGATATCTTACTCCCTTCGGCTGATTGTAGCCGATCTCAGCAACCGGCACGCCGATGTATTTGAATACTTCGAACAGTTCTTTCCCGAAATGTCCGAATGCCACCGCACCGTGATGTGGATAATTCTTCTCGATCAGCACGTGGCGGTAGAAGCGTCCCATCTCAGGAATCCCGAATACGCCGATCGAACCGAATGACTTCGTAGCCACCGGAAGCACCTCGCCCTGTGCAACATATGCTCGCAGTATATTATCAGATGTGCTCTGCAGACGGAAAAATGTAATATCTCCCGGCATGATATCTCCCTCAAGGGTTCCCTGTGTCACTTCTTCCGGAAGCGTTCTTGCCATGATCATCTGGTATTTCATCTCGCAGAAGGACAGCTTGGAAGACGCCGTATTTCCACAGTGAAATCCCATAAATGTATCCTTCTGGGTGTACGGGAATTTACCTTCAATGCTCTCTTTATACATATCAGCCGGAACGGTATTATTGATATCAAGCAGTGTCACTGTATCCTGACTTACGACTGTTCCGATGAACTCGCTTAAGCATCCGTAGATATCCACTTCGCAGGATACCGGGATTCCCTGAGCGGTCAGACGGCTGTTCACATAGCACGGAACGAATCCGAACTGTGTCTGGAATGCCGGCCAGCATTTCCCTGCGATCGCCACGTATTTTCTGTATCCTCTGTGCTCCTCCACCCAGTCTTTCAGTGTGAGCTCATACTGGGCAAGCTTCGCAAGGATTTCCGGCTTCTTGTTGCCTGCTCCCAGTTCTGCCTCCATCTCGGCTACAACAGCCGGGATTCTCTCGTCCCCTGCATGCTTGTTGTATGCTTCGAAAAGATCCAGCTCAGAGTTCTCCTCAATTTCAACGCCGATATTGTAGAGCTGCTGGATCGGAGCATTACATGCGAGGAAGTTAAGCGGTCTCGGTCCAAAGCTGATGATCTTCAAGCTGTTAAGTCCTACAACAGCCCTTGCGACCGGTTCGAACTCGTGGATCATATCCGCGCACTCCTCTGCAGTACCTGCCGGATACTCCGGTATGTATGCTTTCACGCCGCGCAGCTTCAGATTGTAACTTGCGTTGAGCATACCGCAGTATGCGTCGCCGCGGCCCTGTATCAGATTGTCCTGGCTTTCCTCTGCTGCCGCGATGAACATCTTCGGTCCTTCAAAATGCTTTGCAAGCAGTGTCTCTGAGATTTCCGGCCCGAAGTTTCCGAGATAAACAACCAGTGCGTTGCATCCCTCTTTCTTAATATCCTCAAGTGCCTGTACCATATGGATCTCACTCTCCACAATACAGATCGGACACTCATAGACCGTGCCTTTGCCGTATTTCTTTGTGTAAGCGTCGATCAGTGCTTTTCTTCTGTTCACCGACAGACTCTCCGGGAAGCAATCCCTGCTCACTGCTACAGCTCCGATTTTTAATTCCGGCATGTTACTCATAATTCTTATCCTCTCTTTCTTTTATTTCTATCCTTACATAGCGGAAATACCGCCTGTTACCGCAATATTTCCTTAATATCTTTTTATATCGGCGTCTACACTTCTACATTTTCTCCTCGCAGTCCGCAGAATGCGCCGTCTATCTTCGCTTCCTCATGGGCGATAAGCCACTTATTCACTGCTGTCAGCAGCCGGTTCTCCCCCGTCTTTTCCGGTTCAAAAGGCAGCTCCTCATTTGTCCCTTTCGGAAGGGCGATCACACAGCGAAATCCATCCTTGTTTACAGAACATGGCGCATAGTGCAGTGTTGTAGCATACAGCTCTACCGCCGTCCCTGCCGGAACAAAGAAAGCCTCCACCTTGTCTGTATCGTAAATATCGCCTTCCTCCAAGTCCTGCCGGCATCCCAGAAGCAGGATCAGATCTGTCACCGCAATATCCATCTCGGAACTTCTGTGATATTCCAATGCATTTAACTTATGATTGTCTCCATTACAATATCCGATCTGGATGGGCAGCCCGCCGAAACCCTTCCTGCACACTTCTGCCGCTTCAGGCAATATTTCCAGCGCCTCCACAGACGGCACATAAATAACATCCTTCGGAAGCGGGGTATGCTCCATTTCTTTTAAGATCTTCTCAAAAGAAAACTCTGTCATAATCTTCCCATACTTGCCAAAGGATGTGTCTGTCACTTTCTTGATATTCACTTGTCCGACCTCCTTATCTCCCGGTCTGCTGCCGGAGCGTTTATCCGCCCGACGCTCCCGCGCAGCTTCACGCTTCTGAGGTCATTTTATCAACTTTTCCTCTCCCTTTCGACCGAATACTTAGCCATTTTATGCCCAAAACTTAACATCTCCTCATCCATGTATATGGTTGCGTGAACTTGGGAGCGGACACATTCATGGGCTCAGCGCCTTTTCATGCGGAAAACTGCAGCGCAGCCACAATCAGCACGCCAGTGCGGTTTTCCGATTGATCCTGCTGAGCTAAAGCTCAGCATATATTCCTCCACACTCCAAACACGCACAATGCTCCGATATACACCGCAAGCGCCCGCTGGTTCCACTTTGGAAGAGGTCTCTTCTTCACCTGCATATAATCGTAACAGATGATCTCTGCTACAAGGAGAGGCGCGGTCACAAATAAAAACGGATTAGCCTGAAAAGCACCCTGAATATCCAGCCGCGAGAGGCATACAAACAGGGTGGTTATTCCGCATCCCGGACATAGCCACCCTGTAACCTCTCGAAACAGGCATGGGATTCCAAGGCCAGTGGTCCTCACCCAGAACAGATAAAGTACACCAATCCCCAGAACAATACACCAGACTTTGATCTTTTTTCCCATGCTCCCGCCTTTTCTTTCCATTTAGTCTATCTGACCTTTTTATTGATCGTATCCTGTATCAGGCACATGTCGACGATGCCTAATCCAAAAATACCGAGTATAAGATAGAGGATTCCTGCATTTCCACCTCTTATATTGTTGATCATATCAACCTTCTCTCCCATTTTATAATACCAGTACAGGCCATAGATACCGCAGGTAATGATCATAAACAGAATAACCATTCCTCCGGTTGTCGCCTGACTGTCACCCGCAAGCTGATTGACCTCATCATTGACTTTCACGATCCAGTACAGATTATAGATACCGCACGTAATAATCGTTAAAACAATGGAAAGCGGAATACTTCTCACAAAAATTCCCGCGTGATTTCCGCCTGGTTCTGAGGGATTCACATTACCCTGCATGTTGCCCGACTGGGCCAGTGGTACCCCACAGCTGTTACAGTATTGCATGTGATCGTCGCACCAGTTCCCGCAGTTTGGACATTGTTTCATCTTCTTTTTCCTCCTTAGCTGTTTTAAAAAAGTATAATATTCATCTTCTCACCTTTCAATAAGATTATTATACAGTTTCTCTGACTTTTCAACAGAAATTATTCATTATTTTTCTGATTTTTCAATAATTTATATTCACTCGGCAGCATCCCATACTTCTTCTGAAAAGCTCTCGCCAGCGCTTTGCTCCCTGAGAACCCGTTTCTTATGGCAATTTCCGTAATGTTGTAGGTACTGTTTTCCAGCTCTTTGAGCGCATACTCCAGTCGGATCCCCTGCACATAATCTTTAAAACTGATCCCCGCATACTTCCGGAACATCCTCGACAGATATGTGGGCGAATATCCGAACACCCGCGCCACGGGTTCAAGTCTTAACTCTCCAGTATAATTGTCTTTCATATATGAGGTGATAGCTGAAAGTCTGGTCAGATTCTTGTTCTTCCGCACAAAATCCTGCTCCACTTCCATAAGACGATATTCTTTCACAAGATAGTACATGATATTATAGAAGAGACTTTTCATCTTCATATCATATCCGCAGAACTTCTCAGCATAAGCCCGGTACAGTGCTTTCACCTGTTCCATGAACCGGGCGTCACGTTTCCCCGGCTCATGAGTAAACCAAATAAACTGCTCCCCTGTAAAATATTCCTCGAACATTTTCAGCGGAATCTGCAAAACGATCGTCTCATTCGGGAGCGGCGAATCAACAGAATGGACCTCGTTGGAATTCACGATCATTAACTCATCTTCTCTCAGATCCCACGGCCTGTCGTCGATAAAGAACCGCAGACTTCCCCTGCACACCGCAAAGATCTCAACAGAGCGGTGCCAGTGCTTATCTCTTCTGTAATTCCCCGCGCTGCCCTCGAAAAGAAAGAGTTTGAACGGGAACCCCTCCTCGGGAACGATCAACTCATGTGAAAACTGCATGGGACACCTCCATTTACATCTTGAAACGCTTTCAACAATAAGAAACGGTTATCTGACTTTTTATTTATCGCAGTTTCCCGCGTGTCCCCTCTTATTACGTTCTCTCATTGTGCAGGAGCTTATGTTCCTTCCCTTTCAGGATGCCTTCATAAACCGTTGCAACGATGGGGTTTTCGCTGGACAGCTTGATCTGTGCCATGCTGTCGATCTTGTAGACCCCCTCTAGCCTTGCCTTCTTCGTCCTCGGACCGATCGGCACCGGCTGTCCGCCTCCGGCGATACATCCTCTCTTGCACGCCATGACTTCCACGAAATCATAGCATGCTTCTCCTGCCTTCATTTTCTCCAGCAGTTCCTCTGCACAGTGCAGTCCGTTCACAACCGCAATCTTCACCTCACGGTCTCCCAGCTTCACAGATGTCTCTTTGATACCGTTCACGCCGCGGATACCCGAAAAGCTGATCTCCTCTAAGTCCTCCGCGCGGCTGCTTCCCATCAGACGGCGAAGCACTGCCTCAGTCACGCCGCCTGTCACGCCAAAGATTGCTCCGGCCCCGGAAGAAAGACCGAACGGCATATCCAGCGCTTCCGGCTGTACCTGGGACAGATCGATGCCCGCCTCCTGGATCATCCTCGTAATCTCTGTGGTCGTCAGCACATAATCTACATCCTGCACGCCGTCCGTGAAGTGCTCGGGTCTTTTGATCTCCGCCTTTTTCGCCGTACACGGCATGATGGAGACGACCATAGTTTTCTTCGGTTCTCTGCCCTCTGCCTTATCCTTTTCAGCGTTCACTCTTGCCTCTTCCTTCAGGAGCGCGCCGAACATCGCCTGCGGGGAACGGCAGGTAGAAATATTCTTACGGAACTCAGGATAACGATTCTCGCAGAATTTCACCCATGCCGGACAGCATGAGGTGAACAGCGGCAGGTTTTCCCCGGATTTCAGACATTCTTCCAACTCTTTGGATTCTTCCATGACAGTTAAGTCCGCCCCGAAGTTTGTGTCGTATACTTCATCAAAACCAATACGCCTCAGCGACGCTACCAGACGTCCCAATGTGTTCTCCCCTTTTTTGATGCCGAACTTATCTCCCACTGCCACACGCACTGCCGGGGCAATCTGTGCCACTACTCTCGTATTGGGGTCAGAAAGCGCCGCCCATACAGGCTCTACCTCCTGTTTGATACTGATGGCTCCCGTCGGACAGACTGCCCGGCACTGTCCACATCCCACACAGTCCGTCTGCGCCAGATCTTTGTTGAACGCCGGGGTCACCTGCATCTTCGATCCGCGAAAAGCAAAGTCAAGAATACCCAGTCCCTGGATCTCATCACACGTTCTCACACAGTCTCCACAGAGGATGCATTTATTGGGGTCGCGTATCACACAGTCAGAAGATGTGTCTCTGGGAAGCTGCTTCTTATTGTTCTCAAAACGTACATCCGTAATGCCTAGCTGCCTTGAGAGCTTCTGCAATGTGCAGACCCCGTTCTTTGCGCAGGTCGTGCAGTCCCTGCAGTGGGAGGCCAGAAGAAGCTCGATGATCATCTTTCGATGATGCTGAAGTCTCGGTGTATTCGTGTAGATGACCATGTCATTTCTTGGCACCTCAGAGCAGGAGGCGAAGATCTTGCCTCTGTCGTCCTCTACCACGCACATCCTGCACGCGCCGTAGGTGGACAGTTCCGAATGATAGCAGAACGTGGGGAGATCGATGCCGGATTTCCTGATCACGGAAAGCACGTTCTTCTCATTGGTAAAAGTCACTCTTCTGTTGTTTATCGTCATATAACTCATGCTCGTTTCCTCCTACCATTCAACATGTATTGCACCAAAGGCACATGAACTCTCACATGCGCCGCACTTAATGCATCTCTCAGTATCGATCGTAAACGGTTCTTTAATCTTGCCGCTTATAGCGTCAGCCGGACAGTTTCTCGCGCATTTGGAGCAGCCCTTGCATCTCTCCGGGCTGATGACGTAGCGTTTCATCGCCGTACACGTATGGGACGCGCACTTCTTGTCCGCCACATGCTCCATATATTCATCGCGGAACAGTTTCAGCGTACTCATGACTGGAAGAGCCGCACTTTTTCCCAGCCCGCAAAGCGCCGTCTCTGTAATAGTTGTCGCCAGTTCTTCCAGCAGATCCAGATCTTCTTCTTTTCCGTTCCCTTCCACAATCCGCTCCAGGATCTCCAGCATCCGCTTCGTTCCCTCACGGCAGGGCACGCATTTGCCGCAGCTTTCATTCTGGGTAAAGTTCATAAAGAACCTCGCCACTTCCACCATACAAGTATTATCGTCCATGACTACCAGTCCGCCGGAACCGATCATGGCTCCCATCTTCTTCAGGGAATCAAAATCCAGGTTCACCTCCAGATGCGGACTGATCAGACATCCGCCCGAAGGTCCGCCGATCTGCACTGCCTTGAACTTTCCGTCGTCCTTGATGCCTCCGCCAATGTCATAGATGACCTCCCGCAGCGTGGTTCCCATGGGCACCTCGATCAGACCGGTATGCTTCACGCTTCCTGTCAGGGCAAATGCCTTTGTTCCCGGGCTGTTCTCCGGCCCGATGCTCTTGAACTCGTCTGCGCCTTCGGCGATGATCATAGGAATATTGGCAAATGTCTCTACGTTATTCAACACTGTCGGCTTGGCGAACAGGCCCTGCTCCACGGTTCTCGGAGGCTTCACACGGGGCATTCCCCTGTTTCCTTCGATAGACGCGGTCAGCGCGCTTCCCTCTCCACAGACAAAAGCGCCCGCACCCCTGTTGATGTGGAGCCGGAAGGAGAAATTTGTACCAAGGATGTTATCCCCAAGCAGTCCGCATTCCTCCGCCTGAGCGATCGCCAGCTTCAGACGGTTGATCGCCAGTGGGTACTCAGCACGCACGTAAATGTAGCCTTCTTTCGCTCCCACCGCGTAAGCACCGATCATCATTCCCTCGATCATCTTATGCGGATCGCCCTCCATGATGCTGCGGTCCATGAACGCGCCCGGATCGCCCTCATCACCATTGCAGACAATATAACGCTCCATCTCTGCCTGTCTTGCTACCTGTGACCATTTATAGCCAGTGGGGAACCCACCGCCGCCGCGCCCTCTTAAGTTAGAATCGGAAACTTCCTTTATCACTTCCTCCGGCGTCATCTCAAAGAGCGCTTTTCCCAATGCCTGATAGCCGCCTGTGGATATGTATTCACGAATGTGCTCCGCGTCGATATGCCCGCAGTTTTTCAGCACGTTTCTTGTCTGCTTCTTATAGAAAGGAATGTCTTCCTGCTTCTTATACTCAATTCCATCCTGCTTGAACAAAAGATGACGGATGATATCTCCTTTCTCGATCGTTCTGTGGAAAATCTCATCACAGTCCTCAAGCTGTACCTTTGTATAGAGGATACCCTGAGGCTCAATGCGCATCAGCGGTCCCATCTCACAGAAACCGTGGCAGCCGCTCTTCTTCACACCGATCTCTCCGTCTCCGTGCGCGATCTCCGATCCGAAATGAACCTCCGCATCCGGGTTATCTCTGACCAGTTCACACATTCTCTCATATATCTCGCCGGACCCGCCTGCCAGACATCCTGTTCCCGCGCAGATCAGGATACGGCATCTGCTGTTGTCTATTTTTTCCCTCGAGGCCTTACGGAGCTGTCCGAGGGCTTCCCTGTTCTCTATTCTCTCCATATGTATCAAGCTCCTCTCAACTCTCGGATCAATTCTGCCGCCGCATCCGGAGTCATCCCCGGATATACCTTATCATTTACTGTAAGCACCGGAGCAAGTCCGCACGCTCCTAAGCAGGATACCGTCTCCAATGTGAACAGCATATCGTCTGTCGTGGCCTTTTCTGCGGACAATCCAAGCTCACTGTGCAGCCGTTCCAGAATCGGAATAGATTTCCGCACATGACAGGCGGTTCCGTCACAGACTTTGATGATGTATTTCCCTTTTGGCTCAAAGGAAAAGTTCTCATAAAATGTAGCAACACTGTACGCCTTTGCTTCATTGATCCTCAGCTTCTGCGCCACATAGCTCAGAAGCTCCGGTGGAAGGTAACGATACTCGCTCTGGATATCCTGGATGATCGGGATCAGCGCCGCCTGATGCTCACCATGCACCGCAATGATCTCATCCGCTTTGTCGTAGTAGGTCTGGTCTAACATGGGATACCTCCTTAATCTGAATTGTGTAATATTGATAAAAAATCATCAATCATAAATTATTATATATAAATTCTGCCTAATAAGCAATACATATAAATATCTGTTAAACCTGTTATAAATATTTTTCAGGCTCTAATTTTATTTTAATCTTTGCCTTGTATCTTTTAATCACAAACTAAAACGAACGGGAAAATTCCCTTTCAAAAATGTGTATATACAAGGAGGAAATTACTATGAAGAAAAAAATCACTGCTTTATTAATCGGAACATGCTTTACTGCGGCGCTTATGTCTGGATGCGGACAGCGCATAGACGGAACCCTGCAGACACAGGGGCAGTCCGGGACTCAGCAGACCCAAGGCCAGTCCGGGACTTCCACACAGGACAACGCTGCGGGCGCTCAGAACTCCGGCAATGGAACCACACAGAATTCTAACAACGGAACCACACAGAATTCCGGCACATCAATTACAGAAGCTGACGCCAAGACAATCGCTTTGAATCAGGCGGGAATCGCGGAGGCTGATACTATCGGTCTTGCCGTAAGACAGGACTTTGACAACGGCATGACTATATACGAAGTCAATATCTACACACCCAGTACAGACTATGAGTATGACATAAACGCAGCCGACGGCGCAATCTTAAAAGAAGACCGTTCCATGACTGAGCAAGTGACCACTGATCCCGGCACGGCGATCACCCCCGCCAAGGCAAAAGAGATCGCGCTTGCAAAAGTGTCAGGCGCAGGAGAGCAGAATATTCGCATGAAGGTTGATTTTGACGACGGCCGCAGCTATTATGAAGGTGAGATCATCTATAACGGAATGTCTTATGATTATGGGATCGACGCACAGACAGGCGCTGTCATAGAATGGTCCGAAGAAGCTCTCGGCTTCTAAGTTTTGAAATATACAAGCATATTCTCACAAATTGTATAATTAACGGAGTGATATTGTGGACAGTTCATTCGGGCTGTCCCTTTTTGGACCTTTTCCACCCTTCTGCATATATTGATATTACAAGTGCATTATCCGCCCCGAACTCTTATACTGCATGTTCAGGGCTGCGATGCGCTGTAAAGTCCCCCGTGCACTTGGTGGCGGCAGAAGGGAGTATCTTATGAGTATAAAAGGACTTGATGTAAGTGAATTTCAGGGAGAAGTGGACTGGGAGCGGGTCAAAGCCGCAGGATATCAGTTTGCCATGCTCCGCGCCGGATATGGATTCGGCACCGTAGATAAACAGTTCAAAAGAAATGCCTCAGAATGTAACCGTATCGGACTTCCCATCGGAGCCTACTGGTTCTGCTACGCGGTCAGTCTGCAGACAGCTATACAGGAAGCAGACGGATGCATCAACACAATATCCGGATACCGGCTGGATTACCCGGTCTGCTATGATATCGAGCAGGCCTCTGTCGCCTACGCTGCGGGGGAGGGCGTCACTATGACCGCCGACCTTGCCAGAAATGTAGTTCAGAGCTTCTGCAACCGTATTGAATCCAAAGGTTATTACGCGATGTTTTACACAAATAAAAACTTTTTCGATACCTATTTAGGCAGCAGTCTTTCAAAACGCTACGCTTTCTGGTACGCCCGCTATACCGGCAGCTTTGACGGAACGAACTGCGGAATCTGGCAGTACTCCAGTCAGGGAAACATTCCTGGCATTGGCGGAAATGTCGATCTGGATGAAGGATTTATCGACTATGCCTCCGTCATAAAATCCGCCGGGCTCAACCATCTGTCAGAGACCAGCCCGGTCTCATCGCCTTCATCTTCTCCGTCGCCGGATTATATCACCTATGTGCTCCAGCCCGAGGATACGCTCAGCGAAATCGCACAGCGGTACGGTACCACGGTCAGTGCCCTTGTTTCATTAAACGGAATCTCTGATCCGAACAAAATCTATGCAGGGAATACGCTTAAAGTTCCTGAGAACGGAAACATCGGCTCCCAGTATTACACGATCCGCTCCGGAGATACGTTAAGTGAGATCGCACTGAGATTCAGCACAACAGTCAGCGCTCTTGCGGCGTTGAACGGGATATCTGACCCGAATAAGATCTATGCAGGGAATACGATACGGATTTTTTAATTAAGAATTTTCTAACTTTTTTTCTTTTTCTTTAAGAGTTTAAACATACTTTGGACACATTTGCTGTCTATACTATGTATCAGATAGTTGATAAAACAACTATCTCCCCCCTCATAAAGTATAGACATCCCGGGGGACCGGGATGTCGCACTTTACTCTCATTCCTTTAGATAACTT
>ERZ1643249.3930-NODE-3930-length-12773-cov-8.697594_pt1 | contig 12773 bp, 9 predicted proteins | sample MGYA00579263_ERZ1643249 | MGnify/ENA primary metagenome ERZ1643249 (study PRJEB29033, sample SAMEA4952264) | chicken gut metagenome | biome: Broiler Chicken; feature: Gastrointestinal Tract; material: Caecum | place: Ireland | collected 2018 | study: Broiler...
CTCCTATTCGCTATTTATTTCCCTAATTTGTTACACATCATTGTAACACCTACAGGCGGCCGCCCCCTGCGAAGAAATATGACTTGGCAAACCGCCGAAAAACTGATATAATGATACAGTTATCAGCGCAACGCCCTTGCGGGCCATTAGCTCAGCTGGTCAGAGCTGGCGGCTCATAACCTGTTAGTTTAACCAAAATTTTCTTCAAAAATAACGATTTAACGTCATTTATTTTCGCTGTTACTTCTAAAAATGCCGTTTTGGCTACGGATTGGCTACGAGATGGTGTTTTAGGAGTTCTTTAATATAGTTATGTGGGCCAGTAGCTCAGCTGGTCAGAGCTGTCGGCTCATAACCGATTGGTCGCGGGTTCAATCCCTGCCTGGCCCACCAAAAAGAACGTGCTTACGTCATTTTTAATGACAGGGCACGTTCTTTTTTAGGTTCCGTACAGTTCACGGCTCAACTGATTACGGATGGATTCTTGCCGCTTTTTGTACTGCTGGGTGTAGATCATCAGGGTTGTACTGGGCTGGGCATGGCCTGCTTCTGCTGCCACCGTAGCGACACCAATATCAGGATTTGACATCAGGATGCTGACAAAGGTATGCCGGAACATATGCGGATGAAGGTGGCGGATACCGGCCTTGTCGCCGATTCTTTTGACGATGGAGGCATAGCTGTCCGGGCTGAGCGGCCAACCATGATCATCACAGATCACAAAATGGTTGCCCGCAAGCGCTCGCAGGGAATCAGGGTATTTACAGCGTTTCTTTTCGATAGAGTTTTGCCAGCTGGCTCCCATCAGCTTTCTCTGGCATTTCCAGAAATCATAGTATTTCTTCATGGCTTCCATGAATTCGGGTGCCACATCAATGTACCGGTCATTGGATTCTTTGGTGGTCGTCAGCTGATAGCCATATGTATCAAAGACCAAAAGCGATTTGTAAACATGGACCGTACATTGTTTGAAATCCAGGTCCTCCCATGTCAGGCCAGCCAGTTCTCCGCGCCGCATACCGGTATTGAGGAGAGCCAAAACGATAGCCTGCTCTGTCATATTGCAATTCGGGAGGTAATTCAGCAGCGTTTTGACCTCGTCCTCATGAAGGCAGTCCACGAAGCGGGGACGCGATCTTTTTTCAGGAAGGGCGAAAGCCGGCTGAACGGTGCCGTAATGGTCAGAAGCAAACTGCAAAACCTGTCGTGCAAAAAGAGCATATTCCCGCAGTGTTTTCCCTGCCAATGCTGTTTCTGTCGATTCAAACCGAAACGCCTGATCGACACCGACACCGAGCGCTTTGGAAATTTCCTCAGCCGAATGGCGTGTCACATTTTTACCCCGGAAAGCCTCTGCCATGGTATAGGCAGTCACATCACAATCAACTGCGAGTTTATTAAAAGACTTCCTTTTGAAAGCCTTTGCTTCGGGGCGCAGAAATGCTTTCTCTTGAACTTTCGTCCCATCTTCTTCGATCTCGTCAATCAGCTTTTTGTAGTCAACCTTTGTGATTTGAGAAACAGGCTTTTCAGCAAACCACGGAGCAACACTGACAATCCGTTTAAGATAGTTTTCCTTGTTCCGGGTGGTATTCGCCTTGTTTTTGCGGCTGTCAAAATTACCGCGAAGGCGAGCCGAAGGGGCCAGGCGAGCCTTGGTGTCCGAGATGTATTCCTCTGCTACCTCTGCAAAGCTCTTGTTTGCGTCACTGTCTTCCTGATCCACCTTTTCCTGTTCGCTTTTTTCAAATTCAACGGCGGCGGCCATAGCGGCAGCAGTGCGTGATTTCAATGTGCGTAGTTTCTGGGGATCAAAATCGAAGCGTGAATAGCGACGTTCCAGATTCCCGTTCACCATTACATTGGCGGTGATTTTGAAATACTTGGGTTTGTTCTGCGGGGTCATCAATTTTACGGATGCCATATCTTCAACCTCCTGTTCGATTTGATACCTCCACTTTACTGCCTACTGCGAAAAAAAAGTAGGCTGTCGATTCAGAGGTTGACAGCCTTGACAAACTTGCAATATCGTGTTCAAGAACTCTTGTCTTGGATATTGTTGTAGTATTCTGCCAGTTTTCCCAAGTTGATATACCATTTGACGCCAGACTGAAACGCCAGACCCGGAACCTCTTTGCAGAGGCGGCGAAGATAGTATGCGGGAAGGCCCATCAGTTCGCTTGCCTTTTTGATGCTGACGACCTGAGGCAGCACCACCTTTTCCACTTCAATGGTGATTTCATGCTCTGTTTTCTTTTCAGCAGGTGATTCCAGTTTAGACATGGTTCCTGCCACCTCCTTTACATAATGTGATATAATACAAACAGTTTGATCTCACATGAACGGCGGCCACCATGATTTACGGATTCCCATACAAAGAGGTGACCGCCGTGGTATCTAAGATCAATCATTCATCCTGTTCGACACTACTTCCCGGATGAAAGGCGACATCTCAGCCCGGCGATTGGATCGCTCCCGCTTCCTGCTTACTTTGCAGTCCCTCTGCAGTCTTGCGATAGCACTGAGGGGCGTATCATCATTACCTGTCCTTTCCTTGCATTGGTGAGATTCCATCCTCACCGTGACGGCAAACACGTATCGCTCCACCATCGCCGGAGATTTCACCTCCTCTTTGGCGTGGTATCTTGGCGGTGTTTCCGTCCGTGCTGGCCGTCGCTCCATGGGTTGCGGCCAGACAGGCTTTATGTAGCTGAAATGTCGGATATACATATGTCAAGGTCCGCGAGGCAAGCTGGGGGGAAGCCTTAACTTGCCTCTCATTATTACTTACAAAAAACGCCCAAAAGCGAACCACTTTCAAAAAAATTTTTTCAAAATTTCCCCAAGCCTTTTCAGCCCGCTGCGCAGAGACTTCTGTACCGCACGGATCGAAATCTTTTCTGCGGCTGCGATCTCCTTGCAGCTTTTCCCCAAAAAGTATCGGGCATAGATATGTTGTCCTTCTTTGACGGGCAGTTTTGAAAGCGCATGGTTCAGTTGCTGCATGGTCAGTTTTTTTTCGTAAAGCTCTTCGGGCGATTCTTCACGAAATATTACATAATGTTCAATTCCGTTTCCATAATCCAAAGAGTAAAACGCTTTTGCGCGATAACGTCGCATAAAGAAGCTCTTTTCCTCCATGATGGAACGGTCCATCACCTCTGCCACCTCGTCGGTAACGACCACCAGATTGCTTTCGTCGTACAATTCTGGATCATGGTAATACTTTTTCAGGTCAATCGTTTTCATAAGCACCTCCGTCAATTTTGGCTTTCATCAAAATGCGGAGGTAACCGGTGGTGCCCTGGGCCAGACAAAAAAGAAAAAAGACCTCTTACAAACCGACCATTTCCCGATTCCAACGTAATGGAAAATTATGGGATATTTGGTGGTATTTTGTAAGAGGTCGTAGAATGTTGTCGAAATGAAATTAGGGGCAATCTGATTTCTCAGATGCCCCCTGCTCAGCTCATCACGCTAGAGGAACAAGTTGCTGTGCTACTTGCCTTAACCATTCTTCCCCTTCCTTCCTCGTCAAGTCGTGTTTATTTTGACCCGCACAACTATATATAGTGTTATCTTATAACTAAATCATACTATATATTGATTGCAAAACTTGTCGAGTTATGGAAAAATATGGAAAACAATGTCATTCTCTCTGCGTGATTCACTATGGAAATCCACCCGAAAAAGTCCGGGTTTTGCGCTTTCAGAGCCTCATAATGGGATTGCTCTGGGTTCTGTCCATCTGCGCTCTCCGGCTGCTCCAGGGCGGCAGAAAGCCGATCATAAGACTTGTCGTTCCGCTTGAGCCATTGGTTGTACCGTCCAGTTGCAAAATGCGCCCGTAGTAGGTGATCGCACCGTTGTCCTCGATTACAACGGAAATGTATTCATTCGTCCCTGTCTGTGCATCGGAGTAGGAAAATACGATGGTAGGAAGGAGATGTCATAGCACTTCCCTCCCTCGTTCAGATTTGTTTGTGGCTTTTTTCACCTCGATTTACATAGCGGATGAAGCGGTCAAAAGCTGCCTCGCCATCCATATTTCTCTTATAGACACCAGCATGCTCCAGTACCTTGGCAAACACCTTGCCAACTTCCAGCTTCAGAATGCATGCGGTATTGTCCGTTGTAAACGTATGGGTTTCCTTTAACTGCTGAACCCACTTAGCGTGCTTCTCCAGCTCGCCAGTAATGGGCTTGTCCATCAAAATGGCTTCTTCCAGGTCTGCCAGTTCCTGCTTCAGTCTGGAGGGCAGCACAGCCAGACCCATCACTTCGATCAGGCCGATATTCTCCTTCTTGATATGATGCAGCTCTGCATGGGGATGGAATACGCCCAGAGGATGTTCCTCCGTGGTAATGTTGTTACGCAGGACCAGATCCATCTCGTAGTCCTCTCCCCTGCGGCGGGCAATGGGCGTGATGGTATTATGGGGTTCACCGTTGGTTTCCGCGAAGATAAAGGCATCTGCATCAGAATAACCGCGCCAGGACTGCAGGATATGGTCTGCCAGATCCGCGATCCGCTGCTTGTCCGGGCAGGTCAGACGGATGACACTCATGGGCCACTTCACGATGCCTGCCTTCACATCCTCAAAGCCATTGAAGACGATCTTACGCTCCACGGGGGACTTCTCCATGGGGAAGGTATAGCATCCACCCTGGAAATGCTCATGGCTCAGGATGCTGCCGCCCACGATGGGCAGGTCTGCATTACTGCCGATGAAATAGTGAGGGAAGATGGTGACGAAGTCCAGCAGCTTCTCGAAGGCTGCCTTATCGATTTTCATAGGAGTGTGCTCCGCATTAAATGCAATGCAGTGCTCGTTGTAATAGACATAGGGGCTGTACTGCAAGTACCAGGGTTTACCGCCAATGGTGATGGGAATGATCCGGTGGTTCTGCCGGGCGGGATGATTCATCCGGCCTGCATAGCCTTCGTTCTCAGCGCACAGCTGGCACTTGGGATATCCGGACTGAGGTGCCGCCTTGGCTGCGGCAATAGCCTTGGGGTCCTTTTCAGGCTTGCTCAGGTTGATGGTCACATCCAGCGTGCCGTAATCCGTCACAGTCTTCCAGCGCATATCCTTCTGGATCCGGTAACGGCGGATGTAATCGGTATCCTGAGAGAACTTGTAAAACCAGTCTGTGGCAGTCTTGGGATTTTCCTCATACAGCGCTTCGAAGGTGCTGCGCACTTCTCTGGGAGGCGGGGTCAGGATTCCCATCAGTTTGGTATCATAAAGATCCCGGCTGGTGATATCATCGGAGATGATACCTCTATTCACTGCGTCATCCGTCAGATTCTTCAGGATCTGCTCCAGAGGCATGGGACGGACTTCTGCAGGTTCAAAACTATCCAGCTGCTGGGGAGTAAGCAGCTGGTTTATAATAAACGCCTTGTCGCAGGGCTCGATCAGTTTCCTGTCCAAGCCATACTGCACCAAAGCGGAAATATTCTCATTGATGTTCATATAAAAACACTCCGTTATTCTAAGGGTTGGCCGGACGAGTTGGAGTAGTCATCCTCCAACTCGTTCCGGAATGACTGAGGATCGTGTTATTTATCTAGTGAAATTCAGATATGCTAAGTAGTTATATGCTCCGAATTATTGGATTCGGATACCGCCATCGTTGCGGATATTCAGTACATGGCATTTTCCTTCACCAAGTACATTTTCAATTCCCTCTTTGAACTTAGGAAGCAGATCGAAAGGCACAAATGCCTGGACGGTTCCGGCAAAGCCACCGCCATGGACACGGTAAGCGCCTTTACCCTGTAAGAGTGTATCGCACAACGCCAGAGCCAGAGCCACTTCCTGCTTCATAATTGATCCGGAGGGATAGATGTTCTGCAGATACATCCAGGAGCTATGTCCGGACTGGCGAACGAGATGGAAGAATGCGTACAGGTCTTCATTGCGAAGGGCAGCAGCCTGAACCTCTACGCGCTTATTTTCCTGATAAACATGAATCGCCCGGAGAATTGCCCGGTCAGAAACATGGTTTCTCAGTTTCGGAAGGGCTACAAGGAAGTCTTCTTCAGGGACCTGACGGAGAACTTCTTTGCCGAAGAAATCACAGACCTCTTTTAATTCGTAGGGAATCGCAGCGTATTCATCCGTCAGGTCTGCGTGATCCGCGCCACTGTCGATGATGCACAGGGCGTAGCCAACTTTGGCAAGGTCAAAATTGATTTTCTCAATTACAGGATTTTCAGAATTCTCGAAGTCGATGTAAACCAGACCGCCAACGCTGGATGCCATCTGATCCATCAGGCTACAGGGTTTGCCGAAGTAGACATTTTCTGCATACTGCCCAATTTGAGCGATTTCAACAGCGGTCAGCTTCTTGTCGAAGAACAGCTCATTCAGGATGGTACCGAACAGAACCTCAAAGGCTGCAGAGGAGCTGAGACCGCTGCCGGGAAGGACTGTAGAGTTTACTACCGCATCAAAGCCTTCCAGCTTGGCACCTCTCTGGACAAAGCTGGAAGCAACACCACGGATCAGCGCGGCGGTGGTGTTCTTTTCTTCCTCATGGACGGACAGGTCATCCAGGTTTACTTTAATGGTGGGATAGCCTTCAGACTGGACCCAGATATTGTTGGCGCCATTCAGCCGGACATCGGCCACGGTTTCCAGATTCACCGCGGCTGCGAGAACGCAGCCGCATTGGTGATCGGTATGGTTTCCACTGATTTCCGTTCTGCCAGGAGCGGAGAATACATAGTGTTTTTCCATAGGATTAAATTCCTTTTCGAAAGATTTTTCTTATGCCTTGCGGGAAGCCAGCAGAGCCTGTTTTGCCTTTTCAACATTCAGCTTGGTCAGCAGGAAGGTGACCAGTGCACAGAAGATTGCGGGCAGCCACAGGTACATAACATTCAGCATGGTAATCACGGAGTCAGGCTGAACAGCGGCGCCGCCTTCAATGAATCCTGCGGCAGCCAGCAGCCAGCCGGAGATTGCGGTACCCAGGCCACCGCCGATCTTAACACCCAGAGAGGTGCAGGAGTACATGGTGCCGTCGATACGCTTGCCAGTGGTCAGATAGGTGTAGTCAGAAGCAGAAGCGATAACCGCATTCAGGTCGCCCTGCAGGGGGCACATACCCAGGGAAGCCACAGCGGTGAAAACCAGCATCATGGGGACACTGCCCATGTAAGCAGCCACGATCACCAGGATTCTTGCAACGGTAGCCAGAGCGTAGCCTCTATAGTTGATCTTGTACATGCCGCCCAGCTTTGCAACCAAAGTGGGCACCAGCAGCAGGCCGATGATCATGGGGATGTTCAGTGCAGTGGCGAACTTGCCCATCAGGTTTGCATCTTTCAAAACATAGGTCATGTAGTAGGTACCAACACCGGTAAAGGCGGTGTACAGCTGAGTCAGCAGATAAACGCCCAGGATCAGCAGATAGAACTTGTTCTTGACCAGCAGACCGGCTGCCTCACGCAGGGTGTACTTCTCAGCGGGAGCGGAGGTGTCCTTCTTGGTTTCGTTTTCGTCCTCGGGCAGCTCCTTCAGGGACAGGACAGAGATGGTGTTGGAGATGATACCGATGACGACATAGATCAGAGCGACGATTCGCCATGCGGCGGCATCATTACCGAAGTGTGCAACAAGACCGAAGGTAACAGCCTGGATGATGGTGCTGGTGGTGAATGCGAAGACGAAGCGGAGGGAACCCAGCTGAACACGCTCGTTTTCATTCTTGGTAACCAGAGCGGTCAGTGCGGAGTAAGCGATGTTGTTTGCGGTGTAGAAGCCGGCATTCAGCATCACGTAGAAGATGAAGAAGAAGGCGTACTGTGCGGTCTTGCCCCAGGAAGTGGGAATGGCGAAGATTGCGAACAAGCAGACACCGCAGCCCAGGTAAGGCCACAGCATCCAGGGACGGGCCTTACCCATTTTGGTGTGGGTCTTATCGATCAGGGAGCCGAAAATCACATCAGAGATGCCGTCGAAGATCTTGGCAAATGCCATCAGGGTGCCGATAATGCCGGGGTTCAGTCCGATGGTGTCGGACAGGTAGATCATAACGAAGAAGGTCAGGAACGCATACACCACATTACCTGCAATGTCACCGGAGCCGTAGCCGATCTTGTTATACCACTTCAGATATCTCTTTTCGTTCATAATTATTCTCCTTAATATATTTTGTTTGTTTCATTTTGGGTGGGGTTTCCCCCACCCACATTTCTTACTTGGATTCGGGGATGAGACGGATGCTGAAGTCGATGGTTTCATCGGTCAGGCGGTACTTTTCCATCAGCTCGGGACCGCAGCTGTTGGAGCCGATGCCATTGTGCTTATAGTCCAGGCACAGGACAGTGCTGCCGGATTTCTCCAGTTCGAAGTTGTGACCCTTATTGGTCAGCTCTTCCTGAGTGTAGTGGGATGCGTTGAAGCTGAAGCCTTCAGTGCTGACAACGGTCATACGCAGGTCTTCGCTTTCCAGAACTGCGTAGTCGCAGTCGCCGTGGGCACCGTTCTCCTGGGGCCGGATGTAATCTTCATGCAGACCGGTGACAGTATCGGTGAACAGGCCATGCCATGCGGCGTTACGCTTGTCCACATAGTTCTCCATGGGGCCCAGACCGTAGTAGGTGACATTTTCCAGCTGCTCAGGCAGGAACATTCTCAGGCCGAACCGGGGCAGCTCAGGGAATTCGGGGTTCCGCTTTGCCAGGATGTCTACGGTGATGGCACCGGTGACGCTGACGGTCCAATCCAGCTCGATGTTGATGAACTTCTGAATGGTGGTAGCAGCGATGGATACATTGGAGTGGATTCTAACTTCGTTTTCGGTAGCCACAAAGTGGGTGCTGTAGGAGCGGGTAGCCATGTGATCGTAATAGGCAGCCATCCAGTGCAGCTTCAGCTTGCGGTCATTATCGGTGGGTGCTCTCCAGATGTTGAAGTTCATGGGCTTGTCCAGGACTTCCTTGCCGTCGAAGGTCATCTTGGCAAACATACCGGTGAACTTATCGTACTTGTAAGTAAAGGTCTTGGTGCTGATGGTGATGTAACGGTCGCCTTCGGTGGTGGTGATGGACTCCTCACTGACGGGCTTTGTTTTCCAAATCTGCAGGGCAGTCTGGTTCCGGTCATCTGCATTTTCCAGCTTGACTTCGTCGAAGCCCAGGTCGAAGCCCTCGGGCAGGATCTCGGTGGCATTTTTCAGCTTGTAGGAGATCTTCAGGTAGCAGCGGCCCTTTTCGGGGATCTCGATGCTCAGGGGGATGGTGCCGTCGCAGTGAGGAGCAACTGCGGGGAGCTTTTCGATCTTGCCGCTGGCCACGATCACACCGTCACAGCTGACTTCGTAGGTTGCGGTGGCATAATCGGACAGGCTGACAAAGTCCATGTAGTTGTGGACGGTCAGCTGGCCAAACTTGGCATCGTAAGCTTCAACACGGGCAGGACGGTGAACATTCTTGTATTCCATCAGGCCGGTGCCGGGAGTTCTGTCGGGATAGACCAGACCGTCGACACAGAAGTTGCCGTCGTGAGGCCACTCACCGCTGTCGCCGCCGTACAGATACTTTGCCTTGCCGTTCTCGGCTACACCTGCGTAAATTGCGTGGTCACACCACTCCCAGACGAAGCCGCCGCACATGATGTCGTGATCCTGGATGAACTGCCAGTAGTCTTCCAGGTCGCCGGGGCCGTTACCCATGGCGTGTGCATATTCACACATCAGGAAGGGCTTGTCGGGGTTGGAGTCCAGGTAGCGCTGCAGGCGCTCCATGGAGGGGTACATATCGCTGTACAGGTCGATGTTGGAGAAGTCGTACTTGCGCTTGCGGCTGCGGTACTGGGAGCTTTCGTAGTGGGTCAGGCGAGCAGGATCGAAGTGCTTGGTCCAGGCCAGCGCCGCCTCGAAGCAGCAGCCGTAGGAACTTTCATTACCCATGGACCAGCAGATAACGGAGGGGCGGTTCTTATCTCTCTGGACGCAGCGCTGGGTGCGGTCCATAGTTGCTTCCAGGAAGTCGGGGTTATCTGCGAAGGGCTCGTTCCAGGTTTCCACGTGGTTCTCCCAGATGTCGTTCTCCTTACAGTACAGAGCGGAAGCGCCGTGGCTTTCGTTGTCAGCTTCGTCGATGACCATAAAGCCGTACTGGTCGCAGAGCTGGTAGAACATGGGAGCGTTGGGATAGTGGCTGGTGCGAACTGCATTGAAGTTGTATTCCTTGATCATCCGCAGATCCCGCTTCATGTGCTCGACGCTGATCACAGGGCCGGTTACGGGATCGGAGTCGTGCCGGTTGACACCCCGGAACTTGATGGGGCTGCCGTTGAGGAACACCATGTTGTTCTCAATGTGGATGGCCCGGAAGCCGATGCGGTCGGTGATGACTTCGTCGGGAGTTTCCAGGATCAGGGTGTACAGGTAAGGCTTTTCGGGATTCCAGAGGGTGGGATTCTTCACCGTGAAGACTGCCTGATGGGTGTAGGCACCGCCATCGAACACCTTAACAACACCGGTTCCGACAGACTTATCAGCCGCATTCAGCAGCTTTACCTTGGTGGGGACGAACTTACCGTTGTAGGCAAACCGGATGCGGACGGTGGCTTCCTCTTCATCCAGCAGCGTGGTGGTGAAATAGTCCCGAATGCAGTTTTCAGGACGCTTCAGGATGTACACATCCCGGAAGATGCCGGAAGTACGGAACTTGTCCTGATCTTCCAGGTAGCTGCCGTCACACCACTTCAGGACCAGAACTGCCAGAGTGTTCTTGCCTTCTTTGACAGTCTCGGTGATGTCAAACTCGGAGGTGGAGTGGGAGACTTCGCTGTAGCCCAGGAAGGTGCCGTTGAGCCAGACGTAGAAGCAGGAGTCAACACCCTCGAAGTTCAGGTAGGCCTTGGGGGCATCTGCATTGCCTTCATAGACAAAATCGTACAGATAAGCACCGCAGGGATTTTCATAAGGAACATAGGGAGGGTCTGCCGGGAAGGGATAGCGGATGTTGGTGTACTGGTGCTGGTCGTAACCGTGGTTCTGCCAGACGCTGGGGACGGGGATCATATCCCAGCCGGATGCATCGTAGTTTTCTTCGTAGAACTTATCTTCGAAGTCGTGGATGCACGCGCAGTACCGGAACTTCCAGTTGTCATTTAACAGCTGGAACCGGTCAGAATTCTCCCGGTTCTCCACAAGATCATCCATTCTCTTAGATGCCGGGATGAAGTAGGAGCGGTTAGGAGTTGTGCCTACATGATGGGTATGCAGGTCTTCGAAGTATGCAGGAATGATCATAGATTTCTCCTCCGTTTTTTGTTTTGCCGTTTTTTAACTTCTGGCTGTATTATAGAAATAATTTGCAAAAAAATGAATAAACTAGAATGGACAAAACCTACACAAAATGATACTATGTAGAAAAGTGTAGTTTTCAGTTTCCCTTGTTTTTCCATGTTTTCCGAACAATATCCATGCTCACAAGCATATTGTACAAAAACAGAATAGGAAGATTGTACAATGTATATAAACTCCGGTTACCTAAATAATTCCAGATTGCCTTTCAAGGACAAATCCAAGCCTCTCATTGTGGGCAGCTGCGGTACATACCGCCTGCGCACCAAAGAGCGACTGCCCACCTGGCGTCCCAGAGGCCGTTTGGACTATCAGTTACTGTATGTGGCTTCCGGTAAGACTGTCTTCTATTTTAACGGAGAACCAAAAGAGGTTGCCGCAGGACACATGATACTTTTCCATCCCCGCCAGGAACAGCATTATGAATACTTTGCGGTGGATCGCCCGGAAGTTTATTGGGTACACTTTACCGGCTCTGATGTTAGAAACATCCTGAGACATTATGATATTCCTCTCGACCGCAATGTAATCTACTCCGGTTCCTCTGCTACCTATGCTTATTTGTTCAAGGAAATGATCAATGAGCTGCAAACCTGCCGGACCGGATATCAGGAACTTTTGGAAATGTATCTGCGCCAGATTTTCCTGCTGGTGCAGCGCAGCTGGGAAGAACGGAAACCCACTGTCAGTTCTTACCTGCAGGAAGAAATTGATTATGCCCGGAAGTATTTTAACGAGCATTACAACGAAGATATCAGTATCGAGGAATATGCTCAGTCCAGAGGAATGAGTGTCAGTTGGTTCCTACGGAATTTCAAGCAAATGACTATGAAATCTCCCATGCAGTACATACTGGCCATTCGAATCAATAACGCTGTCAGCCTTCTGGAAACCACGGACTACAATGTGACAGAAATATCCACTATTGTCGGTTATGAGAATCCTCTTTATTTCAGCCGTATTTTCAAGAAGCAGAAAGGTGTTTCCCCTTCTGAGTACCGTAAAATGCTTCAGGGAGAAGCAATAGCCAACAGTTCCAATGAATAAACCACTTATACAAATGCAAAACGACGGTCTGACTTTACAGACCGTCGTTTTGCATTGGAATATTGAAAGAAGGAGAAATAATTGTACTGTTTTAATAAGGGATGTTAGGCTGCCACGGTTTCCGGCCAATAGCTGCGGATCAAAAATATGCAACAGCTGTATATTCTTTTCGCTATGACTTTGAAGCTGCGTTTTATGCAGTACATTTGCGTTTACCATCCCGGCTGAACCTGCGGGAAATACCAGCGTTTCGTGTGGCGTGTAATATTTCAGTTCGCCACTCTCCATGTAAAACAGTTCTATGGCATTGTGCCAGTGCCACGGGACAAATGGCTCACGATAGCTGTGCTCATGTTCAAGCATTGGAATGGTTTCGGTCTGCACATAGTCGCAGA
>ERZ1643249.3931-NODE-3931-length-12771-cov-8.029569_pt1 | contig 12771 bp, 23 predicted proteins | sample MGYA00579263_ERZ1643249 | MGnify/ENA primary metagenome ERZ1643249 (study PRJEB29033, sample SAMEA4952264) | chicken gut metagenome | biome: Broiler Chicken; feature: Gastrointestinal Tract; material: Caecum | place: Ireland | collected 2018 | study: Broiler...
CTATAAATTCATTTTTATATAAATCTGTATAATAACTATCTAATCCTTTATCATTTATATAAGACATTGCTTTTTCTTCTGTTAAAAACTCTGTATATTTATTTTTACATTCTTCTAATGTTGTTCTTGTGTTTGTAATATATTCTTTAGATTCTATGAAATCTTTTCCATCACTTTCATAATTTTCTACTGTTAATAATGTTGTAATTTTTTCATCATTTAAAATATTTGCTATTTGTATGCTATTATCAAAATTATCTCTTAAATACGATTTATAAGCATCTTCTACTTTTTCATAATCTCCAGTAGTTATTCTTCTATCTAGTTTCTCATTTACTGCATCCATATCAATATTTTCTGCATTGACTAAATCATTTAGTTCAGATAATTCTGTTTTTAATTTTTCCTCTTGTTGCATATCTGTAAATACAAAGTATCCTACTCCTACAAGTGCTATTACTATAATAATAAGTAATACTATTAAAACTTTCTTTTTCATTGTTAAATCCTCCCCATTTTTTCTATAATATATCATAAAAAAGAATAAATATCTATACTTTATTAAATCTTTTGTATTTCATTAAATAATATAGTTTTATATTTTTCTACTTTCTCTATATACTTACTATATTTTTTGCAAATTTCTTCGATTTCAATTTCTACTGTCATTACTTTATTTAGCCTTACCTTAAATCTATCTTTTTTAATCGCATTTCGATCCATTCCAATTAAAAAGATAAGTATTCCATATACATAAATTACGCCTTCATAATTATTCATGCTTAATCTTTCCTTGTGTTCTCTTACTACCTCACTAATAAAAAGTTCATATTCCTGTTCTCCAAGAATCTTAATTAAAAATTCTTCTATGTTACCAAATTGCTTCATATAAATTCATCCTCCATTATTTTCTTTTAATAAAACTTACAATATCTTCTATGTAATCTTTATATATTTTACAAAATTCACTTACATCATCATCAAGAATAAATCTACTTACTTTGTCTTCTTTCCATTGCAAAGATTCTTCTATAGTTTTTTCATCAATTTCTTCAGCTTTTTGCGTTGCAATAAATAATAACGCTTGATGGTTAAAATGTATTGCTTCAAGCCATTCTCTAATTTTTAGCTCTTTTTTCCTCTTTCCTATATTTTTTAAAGTATCTAAAAATAATTTACACCATTTTTCTTGTCCTAATATCTCATTTAAAAGTAATGTGCATTTTTCCATAGATTATCACCTCAACAATAGTATAAAGTTTATAGAATATCAGAATCAATTTGAGAAAAAATTTTAGTAAAAAAGTAGAGCTATTTTTTATAGTTCTACTTAAAATTCTATGATATTTTAGCTTTAATAAAATTAGCTATTTTATTTATGCAATTTTTGCACACTAACTTGTCTTTATATGTCGATAATTTGTTAGTTTCTCCACAAAAACAACAAGTGGGATTATATTTTTGTATAATAACCTTATTTCCATCTACAAGTATTTCAACTGGATCTTTCTCTAAAATATCTAAATTATCCCTTATCCCCTTTGGGATAACTACTCTCCCTAGTTCATCTACTTTTCTTATTATTCCTGTACTTTTCATATTCATTAACTCCTTCATATTCATTTTTCGTTTTTCATTTCTACCAATGTATTTTATATAAATCTGTAATATCTACTTTTAAAGCATAAGCAATCCTTACTAAAATACTAATACCTGGCTCTTTTAAATTATTCTCTACATCGTTAATATGCGTAGCAGAAATTCCTGTCATTTTGCTTAATCTCTCTAATGATAATTTTTTACTTATTCTTATTGGCTTTATTAAAATTTCTATTCTCATTATAAATCCTAACTTTCAAATTTATTATTTACATTTTCAAATGTTAATAACCTACTAAAGGTTGTGTGCTAGTATCTGTTACTAAAACGAATAAAATGATATTATTTGGCTATAATTTTTAGTAAAAGGTGTAAATATAAATGCAAATTAATGATGAAAATGTTAAATTAGTTTTAAGTCAAAATATAAAAATGGCGAGGCAGGCTCTAGGTTATACTCAAGAAAATGTAGCAGAGTCTTCTGAAATATCTGTAAATTTTCTTAAAGATATTGAAAATACTAGATCTGGTATAAGTATTACAACATTAGTTAATCTTTGTAAATCTCTTAAAAGCACTCCCAACCAGCTTTTAAAAGATTTCTTTGAAGATTCAGTAGATAAATCAGATACTATACTACAAAGAATTAATTTATTAGACGAGTATCAAAAGAACGCCGTTTTGACTTTAATTGACTATTTTAATCAAAATAAAAACCAATAGAACTAGCTAATCTATATAACTTAGGTTAGCTTTTTCTTTTTCCTCCTTTCTCCATTTTTTGCATTTATTACTATATTTATTATTACTTTTATAACTATATTTATTTGTTTTACATATTTTTACATTTTTTCATTCTAGCATAATAAAATTTTAATTACAATATTTTTTCGCAAAAAATGTTTTTATTATTTCTTATTGATTTTATTATTTCCTGTAAAATATCCCCTTATTTTGCTATTTTATAAAGGGTGAATTATTTTATGAGAAGAAAAAATAAATTTAATATAGAAGTCGGAAGTATATTACAAAATGCAAGAATTGCTAAAAACCTTACTCAAGAAGAAGTAGCTGAAAAAGTTGATTGTTCAAGCCGTTATATCGGTCAGTTAGAAACCAATCGTACTTTAGGAAGCATTGATTTAATAATAGAATTATGCAATTTATATGAAATATCTCTTAACGATATTTATGGTATTTATTTAAAAGCTATTAATTTATCAGCTTCAAAAGATAAATGCCCTAATATTGTTGGATACAATGAGTTATCTTCCGAGTATCGTTCAATTATAGATAATAATATCAGTTTTTTAAATACTTTACAAAATAAAAAGAAAAATTAAACAAAAGAATATCCTTTTGCAATTTGAGGATATTCTTTTTATTCTTACTTATATTCTTGTTTTATTTTTTCATATAGTTCTCTAAAATATTCAAATATCTTTGAACTCCCTTTGCTTTTTGGATCATTTTTATAATAACTTTCTTTTTCAAAATTGTAACTTTCTAATTTATTATTTATAAATCCTTTTGTAGCAAGTGGAATTTTAACATTATATTTTTCAGCTAAATATAAAAAGCAATTTTGTATAGTAGGTTCATCATCCTTATCATTCTTATAAAATTCCAGTTCAATACTTTTAACATATTTTCCTCCTAATATGTCTTCTATTGTCTTATTTAAGTCTTCTTGAAAGTTTTTGTATATTTGCTTTCTATATTCTTGCTCTTTTAATTCCATTTCTTTTTGATATGCTGCACTTATTTTTCTATTTTTTTCTATTACTGCTTCTCTTGCCTTTAATGCTGAATCATATAGTTCTTTATGAAATTGTAAAATATATCGTAATTCGCACATATTAAAATATCTATTGTTTTTTATTTTTCCTTTAAAATATTCTTCTAAATTAAATGCTTTTAGTTGTTCGTAAATATTTTGGCAATAAATTTCATCCATTCCTTTTTCACCTTTTAGTACGACATTTTCAAAGTTCTTCAGATTAATATGTATTATATCAAAGTTCCAATATACCCCATTTATATCTTTCACTAAAAGTGATACCATATCATATCCATTATCTTCATCCTGTTTTAAAAAATATAATTCTAAATCTTTATATTTTAAACTTGATACTTTTTTATTTTTATTAACCAGTTTATTATTTTCAATTAACCATGTATTTACAATTTTTATTTCCATTTACATTCCCCTTTCTTATATAAATGTATATATTATTCTTCTTACATCTTCAACATCATTTATTTTTAGTCCAAATTTTAGCATACCATCTATTGTTTCATTTTTTATTTCTTCATCGAAAATAATATGTAGTTGTCTTCTTATATCTCCAATTCTACTAAAACATTCAAAATTATTTAGACAAGCAAAGATAATAGATCTGTTGTTATCTAAAGCTGTTAAAAAATAAAATATATGTTTACATTTATCCCAAACATTTTTGACATACTCTCTAATCTCTGGAATTTCATATATTTCTCTTTTATCAAAATCAAATCCATCAAAAGTTAGCATCATTTTTCCTTTTGCTAATTTTCCTGCTTCATTTAGTATCTTTATATTATTTTCAATTCTAGTATAGTCTTTATTTAGTAACTCTCTTTTGCTTACAGAAAAAAATATTATATCTGCATTTTTTACTTCATTTATATTCTTTAAATTATCATCAAACATTAATCGTTTCATTTTTGCCTCCTTTTTATTTAAAAAAGATGCAAGTATTTCCTACCTGCACCTTTTCTTTTTACTCTTTATAAGCATAAGCTCTATCACTTAATTTCATAACTTTTGAATTTTTTTCTAAAATAATTTGCCTTATTGTCTTACTTTCATTGCTATTATCAACTTCAAAATTCATTATTCTATTTATAAAGTTTAGAGCATCTTTTACCTTTTTTATATCATCTAAATAGATATATTCTAAAAGTTCCTTTTCTCCCATAATTACTATATCGTTATCTTCTAAATAATATCTACTCATTCTATTGATATTTAGTTTTTCTCGTAATATTCTTTTTTCATCTTCATTTAGTTCTTCATATTCAAACATATTATTTTCCCCTCCTATGCTACTTGTTTATAAATATAATAATCATTAAAAAGCTCTCTATCTCTTGTCTTTTTATAATTACTGTACCCATATTTTATAATTTTGTTTGATCTTTCTATTTCTACATCTGCAATTAACCTTCCTATCATTCCATAATTATAAAACATTTTCATTTGTCCATTTAAAAATTCACTCCTTTTTCCTGTGTAATTCTTAATCATATTAAATTTACTTCTTGCTTTATCGTTTCTATGGTTACTAATTCTAATAGTTCCACAAGCTCCATTATCTATTTTCAAATAAATGCTTCCAGTTTTTTTAGAAATATCCATATCAATTATAAAGCCTCTTTTTAGTAACATACTTTTTATTTTATTTGCTAAATTTCTTTCTTTTCTTTTTCTTAACATAGTTTTCCTCTCCTTTTTATGATTTATGAAGTAGCCTTAAAGGCCACTTCATATTTTTAAGCTACTTTATTTAACTTTTTTGGTTTGATTTCTTCTTTTGATTTATCAAATAAATCTAATTTTTTAACATATTCTATGGTTCTTTTTAAAGCCTTTAAATCTTCGTCATCCATAGTATATCTTTCCTTTTTATTTTCCTTCATTTTTTATCCTTTCTATGCAGACTTTTCTTGAATATTATAGTCATTATTTAATTTTTCTATACTTCCTGGTATTTCTCCATCTTTTAAAGAAAAATGTAGAGTTACTTTCCTTCTAGGATATATCTTATATAAATTTGCTAGTAAACTCTCCGAGTTATGCAAAACTGTATGCTTATCCATTACCACATGAACTTCATTTACATTTTGAATTTTATTTAGTTTCTTTAATTCTTTTTTTGAAACCACATTTGGAACTCCAATCACAATATTATTATTAAAGTATAAATGTATTTTATATGCCAATATCATTTCTGATACTATGATAATATCTTTTAACTCCTTATTATTCATGAATCGAATAGAATTTTCTTCAGGATATAAAAACATTATATTGTTTAATATTTTAGAACCATTGCATTCTTGACTACTACTGAACCAAATATCACTTGTATCAGCATCATATAAATTATCTAAATGTATTCTTAATCCTATAATTCTATGGCTTTCTTTAGCTGGTACTAAAATTCCTTTATGTGCCTTGAAATTCCATCTAAATCTTTTATCTTTGAAAAAACCTGGTGTTCCTTCTAAATCCAAATTATCCTGAATCAATTTATTACATATACTAATTCTTTCTTTTTCATTCATTGGAATTGATTTAAAACCAATCCTTTCAATATCCTCCATTGAAAATCCATATTTAATTAATTCCATAATATGTTCTGGCTTTAAATCTAGCTTTTCTAAAAAAGATTGATAAATAATATCCAATTCTTCGTTATTTTTTCTTGTACTTGTTATAATAGAAGTTTTTAGATTATTGCTTAAATCTGCATCTTCTTGTAGCAATAATTCATAAGCTCTATGATTTGTTATATACTTATTTCTTGCATATAGTCCTATTGCATAACCATTTGCACCACAGTTTTTACAAGTATAACTATTTTCTGTAGTATCTAATTTCATAGTTCCTTTATCGGAGAAACAGAAAGGACACTTTACAAATATAGTGTCCTTTGTTGAAAAAGTTTCTTTTAAATGTAATTTGTTTTTTACATTTATAATACTTGTTCTTTCTAATATTTCTTGCTGTTCCATCTTTCAATTCCTCCTATGCTATGCACTAATTTTCTCTTGTTCAAACTCATTGTCTTTAATTAGTTGTATAAATTGATCAGCTGTTTCTTTTATTTTATTAGAGATATTTAAAATGTTTTTTATATCATTTCTTGCCCAGTTAGTAATATAACCAAAGCTACAAATACCAGTATCAAAATTAAAATAATCAGCAACTAGAAAAGCTACTGATTCTACAAATATTTCACTCATATTTCTTTCATTTTCATAGCAAAAATCATCATATAAGCAATGACATAGTTCATGTATTAGAACTGAAGTTTTATCATCTTGAGATAAATTTGAATTTAATTCAATTACATTTCTTTTCTTACTATAAACTCCTTTTGTCATTCCAAGATCATCTCTTATTACAACATTTACTGGAGAAATTTTTAGTAAAATATTATATATATTTTTTGTTGTATCATTATTTATTGTATTATCTAATATTGGTATTCTTTTTGCTCCCTTTTTTACATAGGTATCACTAATATCATACACAGCAATTCTTCTATAAGTAAGTCCTTCGATTATTTCTACTGTTCCACTATTATCTCTTTCTTTTTCTTCTTTTCCTTTTACATTTTGTTGCCCTTCAATTACTCTTTTTTTCTTGTATTTCATTGGAGCATAAATATATATTGTTCTAGGATGCTTTTTTATTCCTCTTCCCAATTTGTTCCAATCAACAAATCCTTTAACATAACTTGCACGAGAAAATTGTGAATATACTAAAATAGTGTTTCTTAAACTGTAATTATTTCTTAATGTTTTTATGGCTTTTAAAAACTCTGGATAATCCCCTCTTTTTATTACTTCTTGAACTCCATCTAATAATTTTTCATAATTAATTTTATTTTTAGGCACTTTTCTCACCTCTTTTTATAATATTATCTACCATTCTCATAGTAGCAATTCTATCTTTACTACTATTTATATTTTCTAAACAGACATCTATTTTTGCGTAACATTGATTTATTTTTTCTTTATAATACAATACTTGCCCTGATGCTTCTGTTTTTCCTATTACATAGATTAAAGTTTCATACTCTCCAATTTCTTTATGTAACAAGTTTATTTTTCTGGTTTCTTTTTTTATTATTTTATTTGCTTCATTTATAAAATTTTTTATTCCTTCTAACATAATTATTTTCCCCCTTGATTATTAAATATATTTTCCATTTTTTCCTTTTCTTTTTGCATTTTCTTAAAAGCATTATCCGATATTTCATTGCAATCTTCTTCTAAATCATAAATATAAACAATGCCATACTCATCTATTAAATATTGATTATAGTAGCAAGTTTCAACTAATTGTTCAAAATAATCATTATATTTTTCTTGAAAATACTTACTAAATTCTTCAGAATAATCTTCAGAAATCATCTTTTTTAGTTCTTCTCTATAATACTTTGAAACTTCATCTTTTCTATTGTTATTATAAATTTCTGCTGCCTGCTTAATTTCTTCACAAGTAAGTTTTATTTTTTTATTACCTATGCCTTCTATTTTTCTAATTATAAACATTTCACATCTTTTCATCTTTGCAATATCCTTTCTATTTTTTATTTTTTAGTTTCTCATCCCATTTGCCAATAAAAAATTCTGGTGTATAAAATACTTTCTTTTCTTGTAAGGTTAAGGTATCTCCCAATATTATTATAGCTGGCATACCATACAAAGAAAGATAAAATCTACATCCTGTCCCCAGTAAAAAGCTTTTTGAGTATAGTCTATTTTCTTTCTCATTAGTTCATTAGCAGCTTCTAACAATAAAACACCACTCCCACAGGTTGGATCATATATTGTTATAAATTCTTTCTTTGTTATTTTTTTACCCACAGCTAATAAAGAATTTAACTTACCGATTTCTTTAGGTGAAAAAAATTGTTTTCTATTTCCTTTTATTGCTCCAATTTCATAATAAATTTCGCCTAAAACATCTCTTATTTCATCTCTTTCTCTATAGTATAATTCTATTAGTGCATTTACTAATTTAGGAAATATATCTAACTCACTTTTTTTATATTTCTTTATAATATCAAAATAAATATTCTCATCTTCTTGCTTAAAATACATCTTATTTTTTATAGCAATAGCATATATTGTTACAAAATCTTTGAAAACATCTATTTTTTCGTATTTGCCATTACTAAAATTTAATAAATCAATAAATTCTTTATATTTTGAACTGTACTTTCTCATAATTTCCTCCTACAAAAAAAGAGATAATTCAATCTCTTTTATGAATCTAATATTTTTTTAATAATCTTTTATTCTGATAATTCGTCTAATAAACTTAAATTTGGAAACCCTTCTCCTGTTCCTATAAAGAATCCTGTTTCATTTAATTTTCTTACATCTATTTCCTCTTTTCTTTTTCCTAACCAAGAAATATGGATTCTTCCATTTTTAACTTTACAAATATCTAAACAAGTTAAATCATCTCCTGTTTTTTCTGCTTCCATTATTATTTTTTTAAATAATTCTTTTGCTTCTTTAGTAATTGAAATATGTTCTTTGCCTGTTACACCTGAACCTATAACGCTTCCGTGAGGAAAGTAACAGTTTTCATTCATTTCTCCTTTTCCTTCTAAAACTAAAATATTATTATTGTCCTTCGTATAAATTTTTACATATATATCTTTTTCCATTATCTTATTTCCTCCTAACACAATTTTAAGCACCAATATTCTTTTTCTTTATAGAAATTGGAATTTTCATTTAATGTCTGTCTAATTTTTTCTCTTACATGATTGTTATTTTTCGCCTTTTTAGATTTGATTAAAATATTATAAATATCATCTACAGATGCCTTATTATTAAAAAATTCTATGGTAGCTTGTACTAAATCTCTCCATGTAATATTTGTAACATTCATAATGTTATCCTTTTTAGTTTCAGTAACTTTTAAATTAAATACCCATATCTTATCTTTTTTAAAGACTAAAATATGTTCATGTTTAATTGCAATAAAAGAATTATTACTGTAAATCTTATTATCAGATAAGCAATTATGTTGTATTTTTATAATATGGCTTTCTAGTTCTCCAAACCAAGTCATATCTTTTAGTATGCTATAATATTTACCTTTTTTTCTAATATCTCCAATTAGTGTAGCGTGTCTTCCTCCATTTACTAAACTATGATATATTTTTTCATTAACTAAATTTAATTTTTGTATAAATTCTTCATAGCTCATATTATTAGATAAGTCATTTTTTTCAAATTTTCCTCTTTGTTCTTCATAGCTTATAATGTTCCAATATGGAGGATGGCTAAATATAAAATCAGAACCTGATGGTATTTCATTGATTAGTGCATCCCAACCATTTTTTAGATCTAAATGTAGACTATTGCTTATTCCTAGTTCTATGGCTACATCCTTTCCTGTTCCTCCTCCTGAAAATATTTCGATAAATTTTTTAGGCTTGGAATTAGGATAAAATTGTGATATTAAATCTTTTATAACATATCCAGAACAATTACCTCTGTATTTTGAATCTCCATAATCTCCTCTATCTTTATAGCTAATTACACTTTGCATTTTTTCCTCCATAAAATAAAGCAAGAAAGTAGAATAAGCTCTACTTTCTCATATTTTTTAGTTTATCTTCGTGATAAAATCCAAAATAAAATTTTATTTTTCTAATTAAATCATTAAAATTCTTATAAGAATATTCACAACCTGAACTACAAGGTTCACCTAGATAAATTATTTTTTCTTTTGGATATATCGTTAAAGAACATTCAATTATTTCTTCATCATCTTCCAAGATATGCCTCCTTATATTTATTTTTCATATTTTTTTGATTAAAATGGCAAATCGTCATCAGATGATATGTCAAAATCGTTTCCATTAACTGTTTCCCCAGAACTAGCTGCAAAGGGATCTGTGGCAGTATTAGAATCTCTTTTACCTTCAGCAAAATAAGCTTCCTCTGCAATAACTTCTGTTACATAGTGTTTCTGTCCTTGTTCATCTTCCCAATTTCTTGTTTGTAATCTACCTATAATTCCTACTTGTTGTCCTTTGCTAAAATATTTACTGCAAAATTCTCCTATTTTACTCCAAGCAATAATATTTATAAAATCGGCTTGTCTTTCCTCTCCTTGCTTCACAAATCTTCTATTTACAGCAAGTGTAAAACTTGCTACTAATGTATTACTTGTTTGAGTGTATCTCACCTCTGGTTCTTTAGTTAATCTTCCCATTAAAATTACTTTATTCATATCTTATTTCTCCCTTCTTCTTTATTCTTCTTCATTTGATGGTATAATCATGTGTTTTAGTATTTCCTCTATTGTATTAATTTTTACAGATAACCTACCATCAATATTTTTATTACTTTCTGTTGCTTTAAAATTAGCTAAATAGAAATATGCCTTTTTATGACCTTTTACTTCATAAGCTAGATTTCTTAATCCCATATCTTCTGTATGAAAAGCAGTTCCACCAAGTTCTGTAATAAACTCATTTATTTGCTTTATTATTTTTCCTTTGTTACAATCTTTTTTTATAAAACATAATAGTTCAAATTTTTTCTCCAATTTTATTACCTCCATTATTTTATGCTACTAATTCCTCAAAAAAGTCTTCTTGTTTATATTCTGCTTCTTCTATATAGGTATCAAATAAACAGCTTAAAAATTCTATGACATTTTTTCTAGTCCAGACACTCCTAAAAGCATCTTTTCTAAATTTGTAAGGTAACCCTATACATAATTCAATTTTAGAATCACTTTTTTCAAAATCTTGCTTATATAAATTACCTTTTTCAACTGTTTTTAGGAATACTTTTAGCCAATAGTTTAAATATAAATTATCACTATCACATTCTCTTCCTTTTTTTCCATAAAGATATATTTTTCGAGGTAGTACTTTTTTCTTGCAATATATAATAAAACTGTCTGCTTGCAAGAAATCATCACCATTTACTTTAACTTCACAGCTTTTTACTAAAAACATATCAGGATATTTTAGGAATCTTTTACTATAATCTAACTTTTTTATATCTTTTTGATCTTCCATATTATATTTTAGTTTCATGCAACATTTCCTCCTTCTTTTTCAAGTGCCTCTAAATAGCATTGTCCATATAAATCTTCTTGATAAATGTAATTATCAAACTGAACTGGAAAATACCTTTTCTTATGTTTTTCTAATTCAATATTTAAGTTTCCACCATTCCAGGTAAAGCAATTTTTAGGTTCATATATGTTTTTAAATTTTTTAGGAAAGCTGGATGCAAATACTACTGCACTACTATTTTTCTTTTTTAAAATTTTAATTCTTAAAGTATTATCTGCAACAACAAATGGTTTATGGTTATAAAATCCAACAAAAATGCTACTAAATTTTTTTAGTGCTGCCAAACTCAAATGATATTTTTCCATCGTTTCAAGTATTGCCTCTGTGTCTGTTATTCCTTTTATATTTGCTAAAAAATTAACTGTACTTTCTGTTCCATTCATTGCAATAACAGTTTCTCCTCTTCTAAAGGGATGGCAATTACTGTCGCTTATTGTTCCAATGGAAGCAAGTCTAGTATGAAAAATAGCCCAGTCATAATTAGTTTTTCTAAATACATTTGCTATATCTCTTACATCTAAATTAACACCTTTTTCTAATTTTATAATCTTTCCATTTTTCATTAATGCAAAACCGTTACCATGTCCTCCCATTTGTTTTTCTAAATACTTTAAATACTTATCTAATCCATAAGTTTTTTCTATTTCTTTTTCACCTTGTTTGTTCATTAGTAAAACTCTACACATCTTTTATTACCTCCCTATATTTTTCAGCAATTATCTCTCCTAGTTTTTTTGCTTTTTCTTCATTAAATTCTTCATCTTTCATGTTGTTATTTAAAAATCTTGTAGTATCAATACAAAAATCACAAGCTTTAATATATTGGTCTGCATTTATAAACTTTAAAAGTCTAAACTCCAATGTATCTACGCTTGAAATAGTATTAAATGCGTTATATCTGTCAAAATCTCTAATATCTGAATGACAGTAGCTTCCAAAGAATCTGCCCCAAAACTTTCTTGTTTTTTCTTCACTTTCTAGCATTACTCTAATAATTGGCTTAAACAGTTCTCTTTTATATCTATCCATTTTCAATTTATAATCTGTTGATACGTGCAAATGAGTTCCACAATTTGAACCAACAAATCTAGCAAACTTGTTAATTTTCTTGCAAATACAATGAAATGATTTTTTGCTATAAAAAATGGGAGATTTCCACTCAAGCCCTGTAATACTGCCATCTGAACAACCTATAAAATTATATTTTCTTAATTCAAACAATGATTTTGAATTACTTGAAGTTTCAAATTCAAATGAAAAGCTAATATCTCTTTCTTTT
>ERZ1643249.3933-NODE-3933-length-12770-cov-4.529611_pt1 | contig 12770 bp, 10 predicted proteins | sample MGYA00579263_ERZ1643249 | MGnify/ENA primary metagenome ERZ1643249 (study PRJEB29033, sample SAMEA4952264) | chicken gut metagenome | biome: Broiler Chicken; feature: Gastrointestinal Tract; material: Caecum | place: Ireland | collected 2018 | study: Broiler...
AGATGTGTTTTTACAACCCCAGGTTCAATCAATACAACATCACAACCAAAGGACGAAATTTCATCAAATAATGATTCTGAAATACTTTCTAATGCATGTTTCGACGCGCTATAGAATGATGTCCCTATTGTTGGATGTACTCCACAGATAGAAGATATATTAATAATTAACCCTTTTTTGTGGGTTCTAAAATACGGAATTATATGTTTTATTGTTCTTAATGTTCCCCAAAAGTTTACTTCAAACAGGTATTTTTGATCCTCTTCTTTAAATTCTTCAATTGTTGTGAAAGATGAAATTCCAGCATTATTGACAAGTACATCAATTTTTTTGAAATATGATAGTGCAGTATCAATTGCATTTTCGACTTCTGTATTATTTGTTACATCCATCTTTAGAATTAATAAGTTATTTTTGAATCTGACTTTTAAATTTTCTAGAGAGTTTATGTTTCGAGAAGCAGCAGCTACTTTATAACCATTTTCTAATAGCATTTGTACTAAAGAGAAACCTATTCCTGAAGAGGTTCCTGAGACAAACCAAACTTGCTCACTATTGTTCTTAATTTTCTCTGCTTTTTCATAATCAAAAGATTTTATAGTATCAACTAATTTTATATCTTTTTTTCTTCTAATAATATCAATAAGATTCTGAAATAAATTTATTTTCATTAATTTTTCCCTATAATTTTGCAATTTCTATAAACATCCCTAACCACAACCGCACCGGCTGCAATCATTGAATTTTCTCCAATCGTAACTCCCGGAAGTATTGTTGCGTTTGCTCCAATAGATGCTCCCTTTTTTACAACAACTTTTTCCAGTTTGAAATTTTTGTTTCCGGATTTTGGGTATCTGTCATTGCAAAAAGTCACATTTGGCCCGATAAAAACATCGTCCTCAATCTCTATACCATCCCATAATTGCACCCCGCATTTGACGGTAACGTTATTGCCAATGGTTACATCATTCTCAATAAAACAGTGAGAGCAAATATTACAGTTATTGCCAATAACTGCACCTGGTAGCACTACACAATATTGCCAGATATTTGTGCCTTCTCCAATATTTTTGCTTTGCACATCAGACAACTCGTGAATCATAACGAAACCTCTTTCAAAAATTCATCGTAATCTCTGATGTACTCTTTTTCGTCATAATAATCACTGGCCAGTACCATAAGCTTGCATCCATAAGAAAAATGCCTCATCTCTCGCCACATATTTTTTCCAATATATAATCCCTCATCTGGTCGATTTAACCATATTTTTTCTCTATTTTTTCCGTCATCAAGAATAAATTGGCAGGCACCATCAATTGCAACAATGATTTGTTCCATGTTTTTGTGTGCATGCATACCTCTATTTTGGTCAGGAAGAGTGTCAAAAATGTAATAAACTCTCTTGATTTCAAATGGAATATCTTTGTTTGCTTCTATGGATACAAGTTTTCCTCGTGCATCACCATGGACTTTCATATTGACTATTTTGTAATTCATCAAATACTGTACCACCTTCCCAAAATAAAGATTTTGTGTTTACCTAGGTGTATTCGTATAAGGTGTTTTCTAATGTATGCATATTGTAGATCTTTTAATGATCTATTCTTTTTTAAATTAGTTTTAATATAGTCAATGGGATATTGCCTGTTTTTGCTTAATTTACTTAACCAATTTTCCAATAGTTTGATAAAATAGATTTGTCTTAATGTTTCTTTTTTCATGAAAATTGAATATTTTGTATCTATTTCACTCAAATCAACAAGATTGTAGTATATGATAGGTTTATCAAATATTGTGTCAAATTTAAATCCTGCTTGACATAACTGAGCGGTCAAGCCTATTTCATATTTTACAATAATAGTTTCTTTGTCAGGCTGTGCAGCAATTGCTTCTATAAAATCTTCAAAAATCAAAGATTTAAAGACCTGTTTTTTCAAAACCATAAAATATGATTGGATGTGTTTATTATTGGCTTCATTACAAGGATAATCAGTTTTGTTAATACGATTTATATTTTGCGTGATACCCCAAAAGTCACAATTTTTAGAATCCATTGTTTTAAAAATTTCTTCAAATGGATAAAATGGCCCATAACAGCTGTCATTACAAAGTATAAGATTATCTACTTGTTCTAATAAATTTTTTTGTTTGGCTAATTTAAAACCTTTTTTATATGAACCAAAATCATATTCACCATGTTTTTTTGCTATTGAATAATCTGCAATATTATTTAGTTTGTGTAATTCTTCTTTATTTAGGTCAGAATCAGAGACAAATATAATGTATTTTGATATTAATTTTAATTGTTCTAAATAATATATAACATAGTCATCAATACAGTTATTTTTATCATAATGAGCAAAAATAACAATATTATTTTTAACCACTTTTTCCTGTATAGATGTCTCTTTCAATATTAACTCCCCATAAAAAAATGACCAAATCCTTTGAGTAGAATCAATACTTTGGAAAAGCTATATATAGATTTGGTCGGCTTTTCCTGTGTTCCATATATGCACACACTATGTGCACAAAACCTATTTTATTATAAAACTATGTGTAATACAAATATAACTTTGTTTTATTTACATAATTTTATATAAAATTATGCTTTATTTACAATTATATTTTGCCTTAAAATCCTTTAATATCTTATTAGAGGGATATTCATGGATAACAAAAAACTTTTGGGAAAAAGAATAAAAGAGCTTCGCAAATACAGAAATTTTACTCAGGAAAAACTGGCTGAATTAATTGATATAGAGCCTTGTTCATTGAGCGCAATTGAGATAGGTCGTCATTTTCCCTCTTTACCGACACTCGAAAAAATATCTAAAACACTAGGTGTTGAGTTAAAAACACTATTTGAATATTCCTCATCTAAATCAAAAGATGAAAAGTTGCGTGAAATAGTAAATGCACTTTCATACTTGCCGGATAATAAAATAGATTTTATTTATCGTTTTGTAGACTATTATGCAAAATAGATAGCTAGTATTAGTATCAAACTGACTAAAAATTGCAAAACACATAACCCCCTGAAAAAAGGGCAATAAAAAAATGCGTCACCCGCGATTCGAACGCGGGACCTATCCCTTAAAAGGGGAGTGCTCTACCTGCTGAGCTAGTGACGCATTTTTTATTAAATTTTCAATCTGTTTCGGTTTGCTTATTTAATGTAACAAGAACAAAATTTTCAGTCAACACTTTTTTTTAATTTTTCAATTACCTGATTAGCGAAATATTGTTTGAGCTCTGTCTGGCCCTACACTGATAATAGAAATTCTTACTCCCATAAGCTCTTCAAGACGGGCAATATATTTTTTCGCATTCTGTGGAAGGTCTTCGTAACGGGTTATTTTTGTAATATCTTGCATCCATCCGGCATGCGTTTCGTAAACAGGCTCAAGATATTCATGTATATTTACGTTAGTTGGATAGTAATTGTACACTTGCCCTGTTCTGCTGTCTTTATATGCTGTGCATACTTTGATTTGTTCAAATGTATCAAACACATCCAGCTTTGTTAAAGCCATGGATGTCAGGCCGCTTACCAACACACCGTATTTTGCTACAACTGCATCAAACCAGCCTGTTCTTCTTGGTCTTCCTGTTGTTGTGCCAAACTCATGGCCGATATTTCTTATTTTTTCTCCTGTTTCATCATTCAGCTCTGTAGCAAAAGGGCCTTCTCCAACTCTTGTTATGTAAGCTTTTGATACCCCGATTATTTCCTTAACAGCATTTGGTCCAAATCCGCTGCCTGTACAGGCACCGCCTGCAACAGGGTTGGAGCTTGTGACATAAGGGTATGTGCCCCAATCAATATCAAGCATTACACCTTGAGCTCCTTCGAAAAGGATAGATTTGTTTTTTAAAGCGTCATGGAATATTTCCTGCCAATTATCGCAAACATAAGGTTTTAGTATATCTGCATATTGTTTGCATAAAGCCATGATTTTTTCTTTGTTATATGGTTTCAGTCCGTATACGTGCTCTAATTCTTTATTTTTCAAAGGCAGAATATTGTCTAGTTTTTTTGACAAACCGTCTGTATCGTATAAATCCTGAACTTTTATTCCATGGCGTGAAATTTTGTCTGTATATGTAGGGCCGATGCCTTTTTTTGTGGTACCTATTTTTGCAGCACCTTTTGCTGTATCTTCACTGTATCCGTCAATATCTATATGGTAGGGCATGGTTATAGATGCAAGTGGAGAAATTTTGAGCCCTGTAAGGTCGATATTTTCTTTTTTCAGGTTTTCAATTTCTTCGTTCAGCACATCAGGATAAATTACTGTGCCGGCACCAATGAAACATAGCTTGTTTTTATACAGAATTCCTGAAGGTATAAGATGGAATTTATATGTTTTTCCTTCGTTTACAACTGTATGACCGGCGTTGCAGCCCCCTTGATATCTAATAATCAAGTCCGCATTTTGAGCAAGTATGTCTGTAATTTTGGCTTTGCCTTCGTCTCCCCATTGTGCGCCGATAACAATTGTGTTTTCCATTATATATCCCCCAGTAGACCTTTTACTGTTAAATTATAAAACAAACCTGAAAATTATGTTGAGTATATACTTCTTTTAAAAAACATATTTTTAAGATATAGCTGCAATTGAGGCTAATTATTCTTAATTATTGTAAAGAAATGTAACGCAAAGTATATACAAAAAAGCAATTTTTATATACTTTTTTACTTTATATATATACAAGAGATAAGTAAGAAATGAGGATAAAAAGATGGGCTTTGCAATTTCACAATTAACAACAATGATGGTACAAAATGTTCAATCAGATTGTGAATATCAATTGACACAAATAATGAACACTCTTCAATCTTTGTCAATGAAACAGCAATCTATCGTTGAAGAACAAATGCAAGCCGGTCAAATCTATATGGAACAACATAAAGACGAAGATGGTGCAGTAGATCAAAGTGCTATCGAATATGTTAACAGCTCTGCTTTCAACGCTAAATACAACGCAATGCTTCAACAAATTCAAGTTAAAGAACAAGCTTTAGACATCCAAAAACAACAAATTGAAACAAAACAAAAAATGTATTCTTCTCAAGTTGACGGATGGGAAAAGAACACAACTTCAAACATCGAAAAAACTTTCAAATACGGTAACTAATCCTAAACTTAATTAATACAGCCTTGAACAAAATAATCTTTATTCTTATAATTAAATAATGAAATTTTCAAATATATTTTTTAAAGATTTAAATATATATGACTTATTAATAAATTCAATTTTCAGTATCGCTATTGCGATACTGATTTTTAATTTTACGGCAGGTTTTTTTACTATAGGACAGCTTAAAGATTTTTATACAGGCGAGGCTGTTTTTGAAAACTATAACAAACAATTAGACGTTGCATTTTTCTTTTTGTATTTATTAATCTATTTAATATTTATACCTTTATACAAAATGTTAAAAAAATATATTTTTGATTTTTCCAACTCCCAAAATCATCTTTGTCGTAATTTGTCCATTGTCTTTATATTTATATTGAGCATAATTGCGTTTGGTGAATTTTTTTATAACCATCAGGTATTTGTTGACCCTCATCATCAGGCAGAACATTTAAATACTTTTTTTATGCATAAAAAATTCAATATGGAATATTATAAAGATATAATGCTTGTTCATGGCGGTAGAGACATTGTTTCCGGCTGGATAGGTGCAAATATTCTCGGTGCAGATAATCTTTATAATTATTATTGCGCAAATGCTATTTTTTATAATCTGCTGATTTGTATCTATTTTTTACTTTGTGTTTCTGTTTTTTCAGACGGATTGTTCTTTTTAATACCTCTGACAGGCTTATGCATTCATGATAACTTATTTATTTTGCTTGGCTGCTATGTGTTAGCTTTTCTATTTTTGATAAAAGATTTTTTGTTTAAAAAGCCGATTTTGTTTTTAGGCCTTTATATTGTATTATCCTTTTGTTTTGGTGCCTTTTGGACAACAATGGGAATGGCCTGGGTGATTTCTGCTTTACCTGCAGCAGTGTATGCTTTTTATGAAATCTTGAGGCAAAAAAACGTTTGCAAAAATATCATATTGATGGCTTTATTGCTATTAATCTGCATTGCAGTTTGTTATCCGACATTGCCGTATTTTGTGGCACAGGCTTTCATCTATGCCAAGGCGAACCTTTTTTCTTTTGGTACGATTATGCCGCAGATTAATTCCAATTACATTGAATTTTTTATTAAGCTATTTGCGTTTATTGCTTTCCCTGTGCTTGCAATATTGGGAATTAAGCAATTTATGAATAGAGAATCTCTAGATAAAAAAACAATGTTTATCATAATTTTTTCATTAATTTTTGTGCTTTGTTCTTTAACTTATACACTTGGACGAATTGATGGAGATTCTTTTGTAAGACTTTCTTATGTTTCATTTGTATTTCTTTTTATACTTGTACCCTCTCTTTTGTATATAAATTACAAAAAGATATCTTCTGTGTTTATAAATTACTTGATTTTGATTTCCGCTCTGGGATTAATTGCAGGGGTTATGTTTAAGTTTTGTTTTACCTTGAAATCCGGTTTTTTTATAAATACAAGGCCGCAGACAGTTTCCTCTCAACTTAAAAATACAGGCAATCTGGATATAAGAAATGATGAAAAATATGCACTGGAGGATATAACATCTTTTATCAATAAATATAAAAAACCAGCAGATACGTTCCTTGATATGACAAATAAAGGACTGTTGTATTATATACTGGATACAAAAATGCCGATGCCATATGTGTCTTATTACAATATGGTTGCTTCTTCACAGGCTCAAGATGTTGTAAAAAACTGGGAAAACAATGAACCCGATGTGATTTTTATCAATGATTCCAGCGAAAGAATCGATAATGTTTATCCATCTTTGAGAATAAATGCTATTTATAGAGCTATTTTGTTAAGCGGCAATTACAAACTTGCTAAAGACCATAATGATAATGCGCTTTTGTATAAAGCAAAACACGAGTTTTCTGATGAAGAAAAGGCGTTGCTCGATAGATACCTTGCTTCGTCACAATTGAAATACCTGCCTGATACCTGGGGTAATTCAGTAAAGACATTGCCTTTAATAGGGATTGAGATTCCATTTGTATTTCAGATGATGGCATTAGATGATTCCACTATTTTTAATATTCATTTTGTTCAACCAATAAATGGAAAAGATTTGGAGTTAATCTATTTAAATTTTTATACAAACAAACCTGCTAAATACATTATGCAGGTAAATGACAGTAACTCTACACTGTTTTTTGAAAGTAAAAACAATAAAGTTTTGATACCTTTTGATAATTATCCGTCATGGCTTCTTAATAAAAAAGTTACGGACATTTCTTTTAAAACAGATTTGAAATTTAATAAAAAACCACAGATAGAATTCTATAAAAGAAAATCTTAATCAGTTACAATGTGATCTTTTGAGTCAATATAATCTGAAATTAATTTAAAGATTTTTAAAAGGCGTTCTCTGTCATGTAAATGCAGGTATCCGATAAGCACTTCAAACCCTGTTGCTATTCTATGCAAAGCCTGGTTTGTCTTTCTGGAGGAAGATGATGGAAGATTTCTGCCTCTTCTTATCAGGTCTGCTTCTTTTTCAGTCAAATAAGGTCCTATTACATTTAAAAGCTCACACTGAAACGATGCACGCACAAGAGATGTGTTAATTTTGTGCATACGAGCAAGATTTGATGTCAGCAAAATAACTTTTTCTCTCACAAACAATTCATAAACCGCATCACCGAGGTGAGCATAACATTTTAAATTCAGTTCTTCCATGAGTTAAATTATAATTCTTGTTTTAAGTTTTGTAAACATATGAAATTAATAGAAAAGAAATGTTGATTTGTGAAAAATATTTCTTATAAAAAAAATATGAGCAACAACAATATGATAAATCCCGCAAACTATTACAATCCGTTTGCCAAATACAATTATGTAAGCAAGACAAGAGGTGTGTACATACCCAAAGAAACACAGCCATTGTTAAACGCTTCTGATACCGGTGTACAAAAATCAGCAAGCATATATTCAGACAATTATGATGCTGAAACTGATTTGATGCTAAGCATGAAAGACGAAAACGGCAAAAACGATTTAAATTCGGCTCTTCTCGGTTTTATAAACAGATTCCTGGGCTCATCCGATAATTAACAAAATTTGCACCACGCCTTGTTTATGCTAAAATCTTGATATGGATATATTTAGTTAGGGGTGGAGAATTGAGCCAACAGAATTTATTTGAAGACGGTAAAATAGTACCAATTAATATACGAGATGAGATGAAACGTTCTTATATCGATTATGCCATGTCAGTAATTGTAGGACGTGCGCTGCCTGATGTAAGAGACGGTCTAAAACCGGTTCACAGACGTATTTTGTTTGCGATGAACGAACTGGGGATGACACCTGATAAACCTTTTAAGAAAAGTGCCAGAATCGTCGGTGAAGTACTCGGTAAATATCACCCGCACGGTGACTCAGCTGTTTATGAATCATTGGTACGTATGGCACAAGATTTCTCTACCCGTTATCAAACAATTGACGGGCATGGCAACTTTGGTTCTGTTGACGGTGACTCTGCTGCTGCTATGCGTTATACAGAAGCAAGAATGCATAAAATTACACAATCTATGCTTGCGGATATTGACTGCGAGACAGTAGATTTTACACCCAACTTTGACGGCTCATTGCAAGAACCGGCTGTTCTTCCCGTAAGACTGCCTATGCTCTTGTTAAACGGTGTTTCAGGTATTGCTGTAGGTATGGCAACAAATATCCCTCCTCACAACCTCAATGAAATTGTGGACGGAACAATCGCATTGATAGATAACCCGGAAATTACTGTTGAAGGCTTGATGGAGCATATCAAAGGACCTGACTTCCCTACAGCGGCTACTATTGTAGGCTTGCATGACATTAAACAGGCTTATATGACAGGACGCGGTTCCATAAAGATGAGAGCTGTTGCCCAGTTTGAGGAAATTCCTGGAGGTGGAGGTCGTCAGGCCAGAACAGCTATCATTGTTACAGAGCTTCCTTATCAGGTTAACAAAGCTATGCTTATTGAAAAAATAGCTGAGCTTGTTCGTGATAAAAAAATTGACGGAATCTCTGACCTTCGTGACGAATCTGACCGTGAAGGTATGAGAATTGTTATTGAGTTAAAACGTGATGCAAAACCTGAAGTTGTTAAGAATAATCTGTTTAAATATACTCAACTGGCAACAACCTTTGGTGTAAACATGGTTGCGCTTGTTGGTAAACAACCGAGACTGCTTAACCTGTATGAAGTTTTGAATGAATTTGTTGAGCACAGGGTTGAAGTTGTTACAAGAAGAACAATTTTCTTCTTGAAAAAAGCAAAAATCAGAGCTCATATCTTGGCCGGTTTAATGATTGCATTGGGCAGCCTTGATGAAGTAATTGAGCTTATTAAAAAATCCAAAACAACAGATGAGGCCAGAGTCGGCTTGATGAGCAGATTTGGGCTGGATGTTGACCAGGCAAATGCAATTCTTGAAATGCAATTGAGACGTTTAACCGGCTTGGAACAGGATAAAATAAAAGCAGAGTATGAAGAATTAAAGAAAAAGATTGCAGAATACGAAGCTATCCTTGCTGACAGACAAAAGGTTCTTAATATCATTAAAGAAGAATTAACAGAAGATAAAGAAAAATACGGCGATGATAGAAGAACTCAGATTGTTCCAGAAGCCGATGAAATGACAATAGAAGATTTGACACCTAACGTGCCTATGGCAGTATTTATTACTCGTCAGGGCTACTTAAAGAGAATCTCTCTTGATACGTTTGAACGTCAAAACCGCGCTACTCGAGGCAAAGGCGGCATAAAGACAAAAGAGGATGATGATGTTGATCAGTTCTTTACTGCAATGATGCATGATAAAGTGCTATTCTTCTCTTCTAAAGGAACAGTTTACAGCTTAAATGTATACGAATTCCCAGAAGGCGGAAGACAGGCAAAAGGGCTGCCTATTATCAACGTACTGCCTCTTGAACAGGATGAACAAATCACTGCTGTTGTACCGGTTAGCGATTTCAAATCTGTTTCCAACCTTATTATGCTTACACAAAAAGGTTATATTAAGAGAATTTCTCTGGATAACTTTGAAAATATCAGAAAAAGCGGCATAATTGCAATCGGTCTTGAAGATGGTGATACTCTCTGTTGGGTAAAACAAGCTCAGGACAATGATGAAGTAATCATCGGTACTTCTTGCGGTATGGCAATAAGATTCCCGATTAGTGATATGAGACCGCTTGGCAGAAGTGCACGTGGCGTAAATTCAATGAAATTAAGAGCCGGTGACAAGTTAATTGGCTGTGACATTGTTCCAAGGGATTATGATGCAGACTTGCTTGTTGTAACATCTGACGGCTTTGGTAAACGTTCTAAACTCTCTGAATTCAGACCTCAAAACAGAGGCGGAATAGGACTGATTGCAACGAAATTCAAATCTGCAGCATCAAGACTTGTTGCACTTACAATTGTTGAAGAATCAGATGAAATCATGGTAGTTACTCAAAACGGTGTAGTGTCAAGAATCAAAGCTGATTGCATATCCCGTCAGGGTAGACCTGCAACTGGTGTTAAGATACAAAACCTTATGGAAGGTGATACCGTTTGTACTATCAATAAAATTGTTGATCCGGACTCTGATGCAGATGAAAATGCTGATTGTAATCTTCCTGCAGAAACTCAAGCAGAAGATAACTCTGTTCAGCAATCAATGCTTGGCGGCTTGCAGCCTGAAACCGGTGAAGAATCAACTGAAGAATAAAAATCTGAAGTTTAATAAAAACAAAAAAGAGTTCTTAAAAAGAACTCTTTTTTGTTTGTTGATTTTGAAGTCTGTTTTTATGCAACACTGGCAGTAATTGAAGGCTCGAAAACTTTCAAATCTATCAGTGCCTGTGCATATTGGTCTATAGGCCCGTCTTTAACAAGCCATCCGTGGTCTGCCTGCATAGATGCTTTTAGCATTTTTTCAAACTTGGGTTTGTCATTATAAATTTCTACAGCTTTATTAAATATATTACCAAGATTTTGACCGTTAATTTGTACTGCATCAATTTTGGGATCAAACCTGTGCTGGAATTTGACAAACAAAGCATTTATTTCGTTTGTAAGATTTGCAGTCAGGCCGCCAACTTCATTTGGAATAGGAATAGAACCGTTGAATTTTGCATTTTCTTTGTGCACCAGTCCAAATGGTTCAAACCAGCTTGGCATAGGAGTAAAGTCACTCATCATCTTACAGCCGTCATATCTTCCAGGTTCGCTAAACAAGCCAGCTGCAACCATTCTTTTGGCTGCTTTGGGGTTTGTTTTTGCAAGCTCTGTTTTTGCATCAAGGAAGTATTGCATATATTTTGGATTTGCTCCTATCCCCTGTATGTAAAATACCGGATAGTTTGTTCCTTTGTAGTTTTTGTAAAACTCAAGAATACCTTTTGCATATATATTTACACCTTTTTGGTCTTCTATCCTGCCTGCAAGACAAAAGAATGGTGTGTCTGCATTTACACCGCTCAAGTCGGTGAGCTCAGGCATGTATAATTTTAACGGGTTGTTCTCACCTTTTGAATTTTTGGCAGTTTCTACTTCTTTTACTATTTTATCAACATAAACACCCTTGTTTTGATTGTGCCATTCTAATATATTCTGCTTTTTATTGTATGCTTTTATAGAATTTGGTGCCAGCTCAAGGTCTTTTTCCATTTGTCTTGCAACTTTGGTCGAAAGAATATTGTTCGATGTATCACAGCCGTTATTGATTCCTTTAAGTGTTTTCGTATCTTTAACAAGTTTCGTTTCCAAGCCGTTTCTTAAAACAATGCTTTTTATGTAATCTTGATCAGCATATTCAAATACTCTAGAGCGCATTTTAAATATATCATGCACCGAGCCGCCAAAACCGCTGTGTGATGCAATATCAACTGCATATTGTTCTGAAACTGGAACCAGCAGATCGGAATAACTGGCGGCCATCATTTGCGGATTTACATCACGTCCTGTCATCATCGCATTCCAAAGATATTGCGGTAGTCCTGTACTGTTTTTCTTAATTGCAATATCAGGCATATGAGCATTTTCAACTATTTTTGCAGCGTGTTCTCCAAACATAATATTGAACATACGTTCCTGGCTGAATCCAACACTGCCTTTGTACTCTACGTTGTGTAAAATTGTTATAATAGGCATGTTTTGTAATTTATCTGCTTTTTGCGGATCATATCCGTAGAATTTTTTAACAGTTGACAGTTGTCTTAATATTGCTGATATGGGGCCTGTATGCCAGTCATTTCCGATAATAGCATCAGCACCAAGTTTTATATATTCTTTTTCCGGTTTTTGTGTTTTAGGATTGATAATCACATTTCCTTTTTCATCAAGTTTATCCAATGCTTTTAACACAAACTGACTTTCATCAGAGTGATAAAGCTGTTCTGTAAAGAATTTTGAAAAATAAGTCATCCTTTCAGTTTCTCCGGAAGAAAGTGTATCATTTCTGTATAGGTTAAATTTTTCACCTTCATTTAATGCTCTTGCTGATAAATCAAATTTGCCGGACTCGTAGAAGGCAGTTCTGTATTTTCCGTATGCTTCAATTTCTTTTGTTTCGTTATTTTTGACTATTCTGACAAAGTCAGTTTCGTATGCATTATTTTGCTTGAGCTTATCTGCAATTTGTTTTCTTAGATCTTTTGAT
>ERZ1643249.3935-NODE-3935-length-12764-cov-7.099772_pt1 | contig 12764 bp, 7 predicted proteins | sample MGYA00579263_ERZ1643249 | MGnify/ENA primary metagenome ERZ1643249 (study PRJEB29033, sample SAMEA4952264) | chicken gut metagenome | biome: Broiler Chicken; feature: Gastrointestinal Tract; material: Caecum | place: Ireland | collected 2018 | study: Broiler...
CTCCTCTTCCCAAAAATCTCGGGCTACGCCCTGCGATTTTCGGGAGCCCTGTTTTCTTTTGCACAAGACGAAATTTGCAAGAAGTCGGATTTTTCCGACTTCTTTGCTTTTACGTCTGTGCCTCCTCTTCCCAAAAATCTCGGGCTACGCCCTGCGATTTTCGGGAGCCCTGTTTTGTTTTGCAAGGCGGACCTAGCAGCGGGTCAGGTGAAAACCTGACCCGTTTGCTTTACCGCCTGCGGCTCCTCTTCCCAAAAATCTCACGTCGCTTTGCTTGCCCCCGATTTTCGGAAGTCCTGAAACAGGTCGAGGGGGTGCGTCGGCGTTTGTATTATAGAATATCTTTTGAGTCTGTGAATATGAAAAGCCCGTTGCCGATCAAGATATGCGCTACAAAAGCTTGACTGACTTTTCGAGGTTCATGTCAGTCCTTTTGTCCCCGTCGGGGGAGAGCTTTTAATGCGCTATGTCGGAAGTATCGGGCGGGGGCGAATCAGGCAAAAAGAGAAAAAATCAAACAATCGAAGGATTTATAAAGACGAAAATGACGAAAAGCTGTTTATGAAAATGTTTAAGGTTTTATCGTCCGCCTGTTCAAACGATTTGTACGGGGGAAAATCGATGGCGGAGATATATGTGATGCAGGTATAGACCAAAGTGGCCAAGATCATCAGGATGTTTTGGCTGATCTGTTTTCCGTCAAGAGCGTTTTTGCAGAGCGAGAGGATCTCTTCCTTTAAATCGACCTCGCCTTCCGCATTTCGGAGTGCATAGAAAAATTTGCGTTGTTTGGTCAGATCCCATATTGCCGTCGAGAGGGAAGGGATGTCGCCTGAGGATAAGACGGTCACAAGGTTGCGCACATAAACAAGATAGCTTTCCTTTATATGTTGCAATAACAGGTATTTATCTTCCCAATACCTGTAAAAAGTTGTGCGCGATATGTTTGCGGCGCCCAAGATATCATGCACCGAAACATCGTAAAACGATCTGTCCTGAAGCAGATCGATAAAAGTTGAAATGATCAAGGATTGCGTCCTTTTGCAGGCGTTTGATGTTTTTTTCTCGATTTCCATGAATGCATTATAATACATAAACGGACAAAAGGATCAAAAGTGGGAAAAAAGCAGGGATTTTTGGTAATTATCTTTCAAACAGTATATCGAGAATGTATTTATTGTCCTTAAAATAGCAGATAAGTTTTCCGCCGTATTGTTCGGTGATGTATTTGATGCTCTTTGTTCCGAAACCGTGAAAATTTTTATCCTGTTTGGTTGAAACGGGCATTCCGTCGACAAATTGCGGCGCCGCCGCGCAGTAATTTGCGGCATGAACATGAACCATGTTTCCGCGCTGCGTCACGCTTATGTTTATGGTGCGCTTGTCCTCCTCCTTTTCGGTGATAACGCTTTCAATCGCGTTGTCGAGAATATTCCCGAACAGAGAGTGCAGGTCGGCTATATTGATAAATTGAAGCAGCGTTCCGTCCACAAGATAGCTTATCCTGATGTTGTATTTTGCGCAAATCAGATTTTTTTCGTTGAAAATCAGGTCTAGTGCATCGTTTCCCGTTTTGATATTGCTGTCGTAAAGCATCACGGCGCTCTGCAACACTTTGATGGATTCACGCCTTTGCGAGTCACTCATGTGTTCGAGCAGTCCTATCTGGTGTTTGAGGTCGTGGCATTTTAAATTGATGATGTCGATATTTTGCTTGCTTAGTTCATGTTGCCGTTTCTCGTGCCGCATCAGTTCTTCGATCACCTGGTTTTCGTGCTGGACGCGCCTGCTGTGCAGCTGGGAAAGCATGGAATAAAGGGCGAAGAGCGCCGCTATGACGCCGTATAACCTTACGACTATGTTTTGCCGCAATCCCTCCAGATTCCCAGTGTTGAACGACAAAATGGAGCAGATAAAAATGGTGATCGTGGCAATGATGAGCGTTTTGTTGTTCAGGTAAAGGGTGGCGGAAGAGCTGGGAGCGCATTTGCGCCGCCTAAAAAGAATACGGTTTATGATCACGGCAATGACGAGAGAAAGCGCGAGCGTGACATATTTTTGCGGGTATTTTAGGCTCGGGTATGCGGCGGATACGATCATCTGTACGATGGACAGCAGATTGTTGCTCGAGTGCTGCAGCGCGTACCCCGCCGCGCCGATGAATACGGTCTGAGGGATATCGACTTCGAAGCAAAAATGTGCCGCGATCGCGGTGAAGGCGAGGTTGATCAGAAAATAAAGGGAGCCGCAGGTAAAAAACGCCCATTCTGCGGACTGGCTGAAATAAAAGGGGATGGTCGTGACGAGACCTATGGCCGCAATGGCGACGACGGAGAGCGAAAGCCTTGCCGCGAAATGCTTTTTTCTTTTGAACATCAGGGCAAAGGCGGACTCCATGGCGATGAGCTCGACAATGTAAAGGATATAGCTTTCGTAGAGCGATAGGTATGCGATGTTCATATTCTTCCTTTTTACTCGTTGCTGATGTACAGCATATATTGCTGTACAAATTTTTTTTCGAACGGGCGGCTGATATACAGTGTTTCGTCGGACACCGTTACGCAGTCGCGACGGATCGAAGTGACATATGCAAGGTTTACGAGGCACCCGTATGCGATTTTTGCAAATTGTATTTCGGGCACTTTTTTCTCCGCATCGGCGATGGTACCTCTTTCTCGCAATTCGCCCATCGTCGTATGATAGCAGATATAGTTTTTATCCTTGGTAATGTACTTTAATTCGCTGACAGGCAGCGTAAACATTCCGTTTTTATCGCGGATAAAGACTTTATTTTTCGTAAATTTTTTAAGATAATTTATCGCCCGCTGCATCTTGTCGCAAAACAGGGTATAGCTGACGGGTTTTATTACATAATCGAGAGCGTCCACTTCATATCCGTTGATGGCGTATTGTGCCATGGAGGTGACGAATATGAGGCAGGCGCTTTTGTCGGTTTTGCGCAGTTTTTTTGCCGCTTCCAGTCCGTTCATGAGCGGCATTTCTATATCCAAAAAAACGATATCCCAGTCCGCGGAGTACGGTTCAAGAAAATTTACGGCGTTTGTAAAAGATTGCACTGTGCACGGTGTGTTGTTCTCCGTCTGCCACCGCGCAATATATTCCCGCATCTTCTGTATAAAATCCTTGTCGTCGTCTACGATCGCTATTTTCATTCACACTCCCTCCTTCGTCTCTATATGACGCTACAATTATATAACCGCAGACGGCGCGTGTCAATGCCGAAATCCAAAAAAGAACATTCTTTAAGGTTTTGTTTCATTTTTAAACGTATTTGTACGTGCTGTTTCAAAACAAAACACGGCGCGAAATTTTGCGGCTTGAATTGTCTGCCGCGGGATATTACAATAAGCGCAGAGCAAAGAATTTTGCACTAAAAAGGTACAGGAGGTTTAAGTTGTGATCAAACAAGGCACAAAGGGCAAAAAGCTGTGCGCGATCGCGCTCGCCCTTGCGATGGGACTGAGCGTGTCGGCAGCGGGACTTGCCGGCGCCGGCTTCACCGCGAACGCGGTCGAAGTCGAACAGGGGAACAAGTATTTTGCCGACTACGAAACGTTGGAGGAGAAAGACAAGGCCGGAAGCGAGCTGAATGTCGAGATAGCGCAGGAAGGCGCCGTTCTTTTGAAGAACAATGGGGCGTTGCCTCTCAACGTCAAGAACATCACCCTTCTCGGCGCGGCAAGTTACAACATCGTAACGGGCGGCGGCGGATCCGGTTCAGGCAGAGGCACGCCCGCTACGCTGGTCGAAAGCCTTACCTCGGCGGGTTATGCCCTCAACGGCATGGCCAAAAATTTGTACAGCGTAGAAAACGGCGAACTCTCGCAGGATCAGCTCAACACTTTGAAGCAGACGCTTACGCTTTTCGGCGACGCGGCCGTCGTCACTCTTTCGAGGACTGGTTCGGAAGGCTCGGATCTTGCGAGGTCAAACGCGGAAGGACACGCGGATCGTACGGAACATTACCTCGAACTCAACGATGCGGAAAAACAACTGATGACGTTTGCCTGTGCAAACTTCGAAAAAGTTGTGGTGCTGATCAACAGTTCCCATCCCATGGAATTGGGCGCGTTCGAAGTCAATGACGCCGTGGACGCCGTGCTGTGGATAGGGCACACGGGCAACAGCGGTATCATGGCAGTCGGAAAAATGCTTTCGGGTGAAGTCAGTCCTTCGGGAAGACTGGTGGATACCTATGCCGCCGATTTCAAAACCGATCCTACCTGGAACAATTTCGGCGACAACTCCCAGAACGGGGGCGACAACTACATTCAGGACGGGGAAGGCAATTATTATTATCAGCGCATAAACGGCACCCAGACCGAAGGGGACAGATACGCCGCGCTGGAATATCAGGAAGGCATCTACCTGGATTACAAATATTATGAAACGGTATATGCAGACCTCGTGGAAAGTGACGGCCAACAGAAGGCAGACGAATGGTACAATGCATGGAAGGAAAACTGCTCGTTCAGCGGCACCGAGGGCACGGGCGTCGTCTATCCCTTCGGTTACGGACTTTCCTATACGACTTTCTCGCAGACATTGGGTGAAGTTACCGTCAGCGAGGAGGGCGACGGGCTTGTGACTGTTCCCGTAACCGTGCAAAACACGGGCGACGTCGCGGGCAAAGAAGTCGTGCAGGTGTATTACTCTGCGCCCTATATTCCCGGACAGGTCGAAAAGGCGCATAACAATCTCGTGGAGTTTGCAAAGACCGATCTTCTCGAGCCCGGGCAGTCTCAGCAGATCACCATTACGTTCTCGCTGCGCGATATGTCTTCCTTTGACTATAACGACGCAAACGGCAACGGCGAGGCGACATACGAACTCGATGCGGGCGATTACATAATTTCCGTCAACAAGGACGCGCATACGGTCATAGATTCTTATACCTATCACCTCGGGGCGGAAAAGATCTTCGGCACGTCCGAAGTCACGGGCAACGCGATAGAAAACGTGTTCTCCCGAGACGACGTGTTCAACACCACCGATAAACTCAGCCACAGCATGACGAGGGAAGGCGGACTTTTGAACTCTGCCACCAAGAGCGTTTCCGACCAGGTCTACACGCAGGAAGAATACGAGAACATGGATATGTTCTATCATTACTTCCCCTCGGACGATGCGGATTCGCCGATCCAAGACTGGGTCGTGACCGAAGAGCAGATCCCCGAAGGGTGGACGCAGGCAGCAAGCCGCACGGATACAAGTGCGGGACGCAATGCGGACGGCACAGTCAAAATCATGCTCGATGAGCTCGTCGGCGTGGATTATACCCGCTATTATGATCCCGAAGGATACTCGACCGCCACGGACGGCGACAAGAAGTGGGAAGAATTCATGAACCAGCTCACCTATGAGGAGATGGTGACGGCCATTTCGCAGGGCAACGACAACAACACGGACAAGCTGCAGCACATCGGACTGCCCATAGTCTACAACACCGACGGTCCCGGGCAGTTGCAGAGCAGGCCCTCGCTCATAGGGAACGATTACGACGGCATCTACTGGTGCTCCGAAGTGGTGATCGCATCCACATGGAATAAAGAACTCGCCGAAAAACAGGGCGTGATGGTTGGCAACGATTCGCTGTTCAACAAGCAGACGGGCTGGTGGGGGCCTGCGGCGAATACGCACCGTTCACCGTTCGGCGGCAGGAATTTTGAATATTATTCGGCTGACGGCGTATTGGGCGGCAAGATCGGCGCGGCAGTCATCAAGGGCGCGACGAGCAAGGGCGTCATCACATATGTAAAACATTTCGCCGTGAACGATCAGGAAACCAACCGAAACACCAACCGCGGTGTGGCTACATGGCTGACCGAACAGGCGTTGCGCGAAATTTATCTCAAACCCTTTGAGCTGATCGTAAAAGAAGGCGGCTCGCTTGGCCTCATGACCGGTTTCAACCGCATCGGCTATATCTCCTGTGCAGGCAACTATCAGCTGCTCAACACCGTTGCCCGCGGCGAATGGGGCTTTGAGGGGATAATGGTGACAGACCTGTATCTCGACTGCCGCGTTCCGGGCGACATCTGCGCGCGCGCAGGCTGCGATACACCGCTGTGGGTGGGCTTCGGATTCGATCCCGATAACCAGATTCACGGGGAATGGGACGCCACGGCACGCGGCGGCAATGGCTGTGTGACGTACGAGGGAGAAGTATCTCCCACGCAGTATTTTGCGGTCCGCTCGACGGCGCAGCGCGTTCTCAGCACCCTCATCAACTCCAACGCGCTGAGAAACGGCTATGACATTTCCGGCTTCACGGATATGGATCTCACGGGCACGGTCGGCGTCGACTTCAACAAGTCGATCTCCGTAAATGCAGGCGCTGAGGTCGAAAAGTATGTGCTCACGGATGGCGCTCTTCCCGAAGGACTTACGCTCAGCACGGACGGCGTTCTGTCCGGAAGACCTGTGAAAGCGGGCGTGTATAACTTCAGCGTTACGATGAGCGCAGACGCGTTCCTCACCGAGACTGTGGACATCTCCATGACGGTCTCGAGCGCGTTCAAGTATGAAGGAAACGATTTAAGCGGGGCTGTGCTCGGCGAAGAGTTCGAAGGGGAGATTTCCTCCGACGTCTTGACCGTAGGTGCTTCTGCGCCGCAGTCGGGAAAGTATACCGCCATTGAATTTACCATGAGCGGCGGTACGCTTCCCGCAGGCATGAGTTTCGAGGACGGCATCATCTACGGAACGCCCGAGGAGACGGGCACGTTCACCTTCGAGGTGACGCTCCGCGGCACTTACGAATACGAACATCCCAACCGCGGCACGCAGACGGCGGTAGACGAAGTGAGCGAATCGTTCACAATGGTCGTGGGTGAAGGGGAGAGCGTTTACACCGTGACCTTCAACACCAACGGCGGCAGTGCCGTCGCCTCGCAGCAGGTGGCCGCAGGGCAGAAGATGACATTGCCCGCCGCTCCCGCAAAGGACGGGTACACCTTCATCGGCTGGCATTATGACGCAGACTGCACCAACATTGCAGACGTGCAGAATCCCGTAGACGGTGACATTACCCTCTATGCAGGATGGGAGGAAAATACGGCGGCAGAGACCGAGGGCGGCTGTTCCGGCAATATCGGCGGGATCTCGCTCGGTTTGGCAGCGGGCTCGCTCGTTGCGATCGCAGCGGTCATCGCCGTAAAAAAGAGAAAGAATGAAGTATAATTACTGAGTGGATTACCGATAAGCCATCGACGACGTTGTTCGCCGATGGCTTACCGGCAATAAGGTCAGGAGGCTTTTATGAAAAAAATAACAAAAATGTTTATTTTTATACTGACGTTTGCCGTTACACTCTCGCTGTTCGCCGCCTGCAATCGGGCGCCCGCGGCAAGCGAAGGCAAATATGCCGTTACGTTTGATTATAATTACGAGGGCGCGCCCGAAAGTCTTGTCGTAAAGTGCGACGAAAAGGTGGATAAACCAGAAGATCCCGTGCGCGACGGTTTTGATTTCGACGCATGGTATGTGGACGAGGCGTGTGTCGTTCCCTATGATTTTTCCGATTCGGTGACGGGCGATCTGACGCTATACGCAGGCTGGCTGGAGAGCGGCGTGGTCTATCATACCGTGACTTACGACGCCAACTATGAGGGCGCGGTCACATACACGCAAAAAGTCAAGGACGATTCCCGCGCGGTCCGTCCCGAGGGGATCGTGCGCGAAGGTTACGAGCTCTTCTCGTGGTATACGGACGCCGCCTGCACCGAAGAATTCAGCTTTGCGCGGGATAAAATTACGGCTGACGTCACGCTGTACGCCCTTTGGGGAAAGGTGTATCTGTTTGAAGCGGAAAACGTCAATTTCGACGAGCTGGAAGGCCCCGGCTTTTCCAACACCGCGAGCGGTCCGAACATGATCCTGAGCGACTCGGACGGGGCTGCGCAGGCCAGCGGCGGATTTTATGTGTCTTATCTCTATAAAAACGGCCTGGCGCTGGAATTTCACATCGTGTCCGATAAGGCGGTGGACAACGCGCGCCTGACTTTAAGACTCTCGGCTGAGGTGAAGGATTTTGTGATCAACGGCGATACATATGTTGTGGAAGTAAACGGAACGTCCGTAGGTTATCCCGATATCGCTTTTACGGGCATTACCTCGTCGGGCACGGGCAGCGGCAAAGTGCGCCCCTTCACGGACCATCTGATAACCGCTTCTCTGAATCTGAAAGAGGGCGACAATGTCATACGCCTTGTGACCAACAACAACGAGCCAATGGGCGGCATAATGTATGCCACCGCGCCCATGGTGGACTGCATAAAGATTAGCTCTGTTTCGCAGCTGAGCTGGGGCGAGGGCTATCCTATCAAGAACAAGTGAGGGATATGCCGTGAAGATCGTCAAAAATATAATCAGATGCAGGATGTCCCGCATATGGCTGATCGTATCCGTCGTCATGATCGCGTTGCTTATAGCGCTGGAGTGTGTCGCCGCGTATTGGGGCAACGTGCTCGACGTGGCCTTCGGCGGAATGCGCGCCGTAGAGGTGGACACAGGCGGCGAAAAGACCGTCTATTACGAAAAGGAGACATCGAGCAAGGAGGAAGCGAACGAAAGAGCTTTTGCGATCACCCGCGAAATAGAGAGCGAGGGCGCGATACTCCTCGCCAATCACGGGGAAACCCTTCCTCTCAAAGAAGGGGAGCGCAAGGTGAGCGTGTTCGGCAAAAACTCCGTAAATCTCGTCTATGGCGGCTCCGGTTCGGGCGGCGGCGACACCACTTTTGCAAAGAGCACGCTTTACGAAGGGCTTGAGCAGGCGGGCTTTGAATGCAACCCCGTTCTGCGCTCCTTCTATGAAAACGAGAGTCTTTCCGGCCCGGGCAGGGGGAGCAACCCCGGAATAGAATCGGGCGGCGCGTCTTACCTCAATACGGGAGAAACCCCGTATTCGAAGTACACCGGCGCGGTTAAAGAATCCTATGACGAGTACTCCGACGCGGCGATCGTCGTCATTTCTCGGATAGGCGGCGAAGGCTTTGACCTTCCGATGATGGAAGTGGCGGAAACCCAAGACCATGCGGGCACAAAGCACTATCTCGCTCTTGACACCTACGAGCAGGAGCTTTTGCGCAATGTGCGCGGGCAATTTGACAAGGTGATCGTCCTGCTGAACACGCTCAATATCGTCGAGGCGGGTTTTGTGGAGGAGTTTGGCGTCGACGCCTGCCTGTGGATAGGCGGACCGGGAACACGGGGCACGCTTGCCGTGGGCGATATTTTAAGCGGAGCCGTCAATCCGTCGGGGCACACGACAGATACATGGTCTGCAGACTTTACGCTTGATCCCACTTGGAACAACTTCTCAAACCGCAATCATGCGATGGCGGATTTCGACGGCAATTCCGCCGACACGGACAGATACTACAACACCGACACGGAGCGAAACGTGTTCTACTATTATGTAAACTATGAGGAGAGCGTCTATGTCGGCTATCGTTACTACGAAACGCGTGCCGCGCAGGAGTACATGAACAGCGGAGACGATTCGTGGTACGAGGAAAATGTCGTCTATCCCTTCGGTTACGGCCTGTCTTACACCTCCTTTGACTGGCAGGTGACGGACAAGAGCGGGGTGGAGAACGTATCATTCAGTCAGGACGGACAGTGCTCGGTCACCGTCCGCGTGACCAACACGGGCGACGTGGCGGGCAAGGACGTCGTTCAGCTCTACGCCGCGCTGCCGTATGAGAACGGCGGATTGGAAAAGCCGTACGAAGTGCTCTGCGGGTATGCAAAAACGCCGCTTCTCTATCCCGAAGGCGAGGCAAACGGCGCCGATAAACCCAACTTTGCGGAAGTGACGATAACTTTCGATCTGTACGATATCGCGTCGTACGATTATCAGGGCAAGAGCGGATTTAAGGGCTATGTGCTCGAGGCGGGGGACTATCAGCTTTTTGTTTCGCAGGACGCACACAACGTATGCGAGGCGATCCCTTTCAAGGTCGCGACCGATATAACCTGGGAGAGGGATCCCGTCACGGATAACAAAGTCGTCAACAGGTTTACCGAATGCGAGGATCCCGCGTTTAATTCGGATACCGCCATTGCGGACAGTCTCATGAGCAGGGCAGATCTGAGCAAACTCCCCGACGCCCCCAAGGAGGAGGATCGGTACATAGACAACGAAATGCTCACAGCATTGCAGGATCTTACGCCCAACAATCCCGAAGAGGCGGGCTGGACGGAAATGCCCGAGCAGGGCAAGAGCGGAACGCTGGATCTGGTTTCCCTCGTTCAGCAGGATGAGGAGAGCGGCGAATACTTTGTCGACTATAACGATGAACGTTGGGATGAATTGCTTGACCAAATCACTGTTGAAGAGATGCTCAATATGTTCAACAACGGCGGGTTCAAGACAATGAACATCGCCAGCATCAACAAGCCCGCAACGCTTGAATCGGACGGCCCCGTGGGCTGGTGTAATTTCATGAGCATGACGGATACTTCCTGGAAGGGCAACAATGCTTATACATCGCAGGTCGTAATGTCGGCTACATGGAACACGGAGCTGATAGAGCGCATGGGCGAATGCGTCGGCGAAGAGGGGCTTTGGGGCGCAGTTTCTACCGACGGCCGTTCTTATTCGGGTTGGTATTCCCCGGGCGTGAACATACACCGTTCACCCTTCGGCGGCAGGAATTTTGAATATTTTTCCGAAGATCCCTTCCTCACGGGTACGATTGCCGCGGCGGAAGTGCGCGGCTGCCAGAGCAAAGGCGTTTACTGTTACGTCAAGCATTTTGCGCTCAACGAACAGGAAACCCATCGCGGCGGCGGCAGTTCGTGGGTCACGGAGCAGGCAATGCGCGAAATCTACCTGAAGCCTTTTGAGATCGTGGTGAAAGAGGGCGGCACGCGCGCGATGATGAGCTCGTTTAACCGCATAGGCACGCGCTGGACGGGCGGCGACTATCGCCTGCTGACCGAGATCCTGCGCAATGAATGGGGCTTTTGCGGCACGGTCATCACCGACTACAACCAGAGCAATATGTATATGAGCCCCGAGCAGATGATAAAAGCGGGCGGAGACCTCAATCTTTGCACGGACAGGGCGAGTTATTGGGGCGGTGCCAATTTCGGCAGTCAGCCGTTTGACGCCGATTCCGCCGCAGACGTCACCGCGTTGCGAAACGCCACCAAGAACGTGCTGTACACCGTCGCAAATTCCAATGCGATGAACGCGCTCAATTATAAATATCTCATGGCGATCTGGCGGATACTTGTATTCATTGTGCTCAATATCGTTGCGGGGGCCGCCATCGCGGTATGGGGGGTCTTTGCAATAAGAAAAGCGCTGAAACAGGCAAAAACAATGCCGACGTCCTCCGAAGAGGTTTAGAGCGCATTTTTGAAAAAGTATATTCCTTGATGCTTTGCGCGAAAAATTTTGCCTCCCGAGCTTCGGCAGAGTTCCAAAAAAACGTCAAACAAAGTGAGATCTTCTTCTTAGCCGTTGAGAGAGTGCCGTTTCCGCTCCTTTGAAGGAATTGCGTTGACGTCGGCAAATCTTTCAGTGGCGGTCTGGTTCGGGTTCGGAAAACTGGCGGACTGAAACCCGCTTGCGTTTCTCACGCTTTTCAATGCGGCTTCGGTGACCGACGGGGAGGAAGGGTATCCATGCTCTTCGGAGCCCCGTCGGCGGCGGACGCAGACAGGGAAAAGGGCCCGCAGGGCGCCGCAGGCGCAAACGGCTAGGATGCAATGGACGCAAAGGATCTCACCGATCCCAGCAGGGCACAGATCCCGCGCTCGGCATTTCCGCAAGCGCTCATCTGTTCGGATTACGACAGAATGACCGAGATCTGTGCGTCGGAGCTTGCGTTATGGGGCGTGTTTGCCGTCCGCTTCTCGTTGAAAAAGAGGGAAGCGCGTGCGGAATGATGCGCTCTTTTCGCAAAGTGAAAGGACGTAAAAAGAATAAATAAGGCAAAACTTCGGTATTTTCCGCTCGACCTTCTGTCGACGGATAAATGCCGAAGTTTTTTCGGTTTGTTTGTGAAAAAGAACAAGAACATCCCTTTTCTTGAAGGAATCAGATGAATACTGTCTCGTTTTTTTGTTTTTAATTATGTAATTTTGTTCATCGTACAACCTTTTTTTTAGGACAGGGCTTGTAAAAAGCGCCATGCCGTTGTATAGTTGTATAATTGTCACGAGATCAGACAAAAGGGGGGAGGGAAATCAAGTGATACGGGTCGCTATTCTGGAAGATAACGCTGCCGATGCGGCTGTGTTGCGGGATTCTTTGCGCCGTTACGAGGAAAAACGGAGGGGTAAACTGTCGTTTGAGATCGAGGAGTGCGGCGATTGTCTTGAATTTCTGGATAATTATCAGCCAAATTACGATATTTTGTTTTTTGACATAGAAATGCCTAACCTGAACGGGATGAAAGCGGCGCAAAAGATCTACGAAAAAGACAAGGATGTCGTGATGGTGTTTGTGACAAATCTCGAAAAATATGCCGTGCAGGGATACAGGGTAGATGCGATGGGATATTTGCTTAAACCTTTTGCGTACAGTCGTTTTGCCGAGATCATGGACAAGTCCCTGCGGCGGTTGGAGAGACGCCGCGCAGAGGAGATCGTTTTGCTCAACGGCGGAACGATCGTGCGGGTTCCCGTTTCAAATATTCTCTACATCGAAGTGATCGGACACATTCTGACCTATCGTGTTTGCGCCGAAATATCGGAGAAAAGTGTTTTACGATGAACACAGGCTG
>ERZ1643249.3936-NODE-3936-length-12759-cov-10.072654_pt1 | contig 12759 bp, 16 predicted proteins | sample MGYA00579263_ERZ1643249 | MGnify/ENA primary metagenome ERZ1643249 (study PRJEB29033, sample SAMEA4952264) | chicken gut metagenome | biome: Broiler Chicken; feature: Gastrointestinal Tract; material: Caecum | place: Ireland | collected 2018 | study: Broiler...
TTGCTCATATTGTATTTCAGAAAAAATATCAACATTTTGTGGTTATTTACGATATTGATATAGCGAAGGAGAGAATTGTTATTATGGATCCGGCGAAGGGTAAGGTAGTTCTTTCTTTTTCTGAGTTTAAGATGCTGTCTAGTGGATATTTTCTTTATTTAAATCCTGTAAAACAATTACCTGTTTTTCGAGAGATAAAATCATTATCTGTTTTTATTAAAAAGTTTTGTTTTCAAAATCGTTTTTATTTGTTTTCATTAATTTTATTTTCCTTTTTAGTAATTTTTTGTCAAATTATTACTACCTTTCATTTTCAATATTTATACGATTATGCTGTTTTAAGTTCTGTTTATGAAAACATTATAAATGTTAGTATTTTTATGTTCTTATTTTATTTATGTATGATATTAGGGCAGATTTTGAAAGATATTATTTTGGTAAAGATAAGCTCTATTTTTGATGAAGAACTTATGCTTTATGTTTACCAGCAAATTCTTTTACTTCCATATTTATTTTTTAAGAATAGAACTTTAGGAGAGGTTCTAGAAAGAATAAAAGATGTTATTCAAGTTAAAAATTTCATTTTACGTGTATTTGCATCTTTTATTACTGATTTCTTATTTTTAATAATATTTTTGGTTTTGTTATTTAGAATTCATGTTTTTCTGGCTTTGCTTTTACTTATTTATTTTTTTCTTTGTTTTATTCTTGGCTTTTCTTTGTATAAAAAGAAGATAAAAAAGCAGAAGAAAGTATTAAAAAAAAGTGATTATATTCAGTCTTTTTTAGTAGAAAATTTTCAGAGTGTTGATACGATTAAAGGACTTCATTTGGAATCTGATTTTTATAATCAGTTTCGACAAGAATATCGTAATTATCTTAATACTTCTTATAAACTCAGTTTTTTATTAGAGTTTGAACAGCAAATTAAAAATTTATTTTATTATAGTATGTTGCTATTCTTTTTAGGTTTTAGTTCTTATTATGTTATTCAAGGAAAACTATCTATTGCGGAGTTTTTTGTTTACCAGTTTATATCGCAATATTTAATAGGCTGTTTTGAACGTATTTTTTTACTTTTTTCTGATAGTTATTCGATTCCTGTTTCAATTCATAGAATACATGATTTATTTTATTTGTTTCGTGAGAACTTCGATGGAGGAAGTTATTATCAATTAGCAACATTACAGAAGGATATTTCTATTAGGCATTTGCATTTTGCTTATACTACGCGTATCTTGTTTTCTGATTTTTCTCTTTATATTTCTTATGGTGATAAAGTATTAATTACTGGAGAGTCTGGAGGAGGAAAAAGTACTTTGGTGAAAATGTTAATGCGTTATATTGAAGTTCCTTTTGGTATGATTCGTATTGGTGATATTGATATTAATCATTATCATTTAGATTTGCTACGGAGTCGTATTTCTTATGTTACTGGAGGTGAATTGTTATTTTCTAATACTATTTATTATAATATTACTTTAAATCGTAGTGTAGAGTATTCTCAGGTTTTAGAAGTTTCTAGACTTGTGTTGTTAGATGAAATAGTATCTAGATATCCATCTTTATACGATACTATGGTGGAGGAGAATGGTTTTAATTTTAGTAGTGGTGAACGACAGAGAATATTACTTGCTAGAGCGTTACTTAAAAATAGTGATATTTATATTTTTGATGAGGCATTTCATAATATTGACGTTGAAAAAGAACGAGTTATTTTAGCTAATATTTTTTCTTATTTAAAGGATAAGACAGTAATTGTGATTAGTCATAGACTGCAACACCTTGATTTATATCAGCATAGATATCGGATAGAGAAAGGAGAAGTGCATGAAATATAAAGATTATGAAAAATTCGGGTTTGTTCGTTTCTTTATAGTGACGTTTATGATATTTTTTATTGGTTTAGTTGTATTTTCGGCTACTTGTACTTCTATTAAAGAATATTCTTTGACATCCGGTGTTGCGACTTCTTCTAGACAGGTGATGATTATTGTAAATTCTAAAGAGGCTTCTTGGTTTTATAGGAATACTTACGTTATGATTGATGGAGAAAAAAAGAAATTTTCTATTGATAGAGTAAATCAAAATATTTTAAATAATAATAAAAAAGATTATCATCAAATGTTTTTAAACATAGATATTTCTAAAAGATATCGGGTAAATGATACTGTTATGATTTCTTTTTATCCGAAGTCTGTTTCTTTATGGTCTGTTTTTTTAAAAATTTGGAAAGGAGATTAAATGAAAACTATTGATTACTTAGAGTTAGAACAAGTGAAGGGAGGTGTATCAGGGTGGACTATGGTTGGTATTTGTGCTGCTATTGTCTTTTTGGCAGGAGTATTTGAAGGTATTACTAGTCCTAATCCCTGTAATAAATGAAAAAGGTTGAATATGTAGAGTTAGATGCTATTATTGGTGGTGATAGTATTTCAGGTACGGTGATTAATGCTTTTACGAATATTATTAAAGTATTGATGGATGCTGGTAGAAGTGTGGGAAGTGCTATTCGACGAGTTGCAGAAGGAAATTTGTGCCCTTTGGAGTAGAAAATGTCATTTTCTGGCGTATTTTAGTTCATTATTTTCATTTTTTGTGAAAAAATTAAGCAAAAATTGTTGAAATATAAGGAAAGGTCTGATATAATTTTTTGTAGTTAAAGCGAAGGGAGGGATAATTGATGGCAACACAAGTAACTGTAAAAAATGGTAATTTGGATTTAGCACTAAGAAAATTCAAACAAAAAGTAGCTAGAGACGGTGTCCCTTCAGAGTGCAAAAAACGTGAATCTTATATTAAACCAGGAGTAGCTAGAAGAGCTGCTAAAAAAGAAGGAATCAAAAATTCAAAGAAAAGAAATCGTAAAGATAATAGAGACTAAGGTCTCTTTTTTCTTTGTAAAATTGTTAAGTATTGTTTCAGAAATGAATTGTATATCGCCATGTTATTTGCAAAGTATATGGCGTTTTTTGGAGTCTATAGGGTAAAGATTTATTAGCTATTTTATTGCGTTTTAGAAAGTGTTAAAATTGACTTATTTAGCTTTATATGTTATAATTTATGCACTTAAATTAAAGGGGGAATTTTTATGTTGGAGTCTTGTGAGAAGAAATTATTAAATGCTATCATAGAAGTTGGAGTTATAGATGAAGATATATATAACCTGGTAAAGAATAGGTATGGGATGATTAATAGTAGTAGACCGTTATCAACGGTTGATGATTTAGTGTTTGTGCATAAAACTGATTATTTTCCAAAGGATAATATGCTTCTTACAGCTAGAAGTGGTAATAGAATAAGTTCAGCTTTTTATAGGTATGATAATGAACTATATGATTATTTATATAATGTTCCTAGAGATAATCTTTTTTTTACTATCAATTGTCTAGTTCAAAGTCATATAAATGGGGATTTTAATCGTAAGTTGGCTATTATTGTTGATGGAGGAAGAATGGATTTATCTAAAACTGTCTATGCTAATCCTATTGATTATGCTGTTAATTCTGATATTTATCTGGGTAGACAAAATGATCAAGATAATAGTGCCTTTATTTTATGTCCTTCTGCATCTTTAGAAGAGTTAAAAAATAATAATAATCAATCCATTGTTATTGGATATGAAGGAATATCTTTAGATTGTGCTGCAGAAACAATTATGATGCTACTTGGAAAGAAAATAGAAAAATATGGACCAAAAAAATATGCAGATTCTAATGATGATTTAGTATATATAGCACCTATACTGGAAAAATTATCTTTAAAGCCTAGAATTGGTCTTGAAGATAATGATGAATGTTATGCTACATCAGAATACGGGTTTATGGAAGAGATTAAACTTAATATTCAACACATGAAAGGTATTATAAAAGCAGCTAATGAGAGAGGACAAAACTTAACTTTTGAAGAAGTGGAAAGATTTATTGTATCTAGACGTCGACCTTTTTATTTTACAGAATCTGATATATCATTTGAACTATATAAAGTTGCTGTCATTTCAGAATTAGGTAAAGAGGGATATGATATAGAGAGTAAGTTGGATTCTTTGAAAGACTATTCTAATTCAGTTTTAGAATATAGAGATGAACTTAATCCAAGTGTGTCTAGTTTTCTTGTAGAAAATTTAAGAACTCAATATGGAAATGGTGGATATGTTTTACATTATATTCCTGTGAATAATGGTGGCATACCAATTAGATTTACACCTGAATATATAGTAGAGGGTAATAAAATTTTATATGATACGTTTAGTCAACAATATAAAGGAGAAGCTACTTATTCTAATTCTGAATCAAATGATGCCTTAGAAAATCAACCAGTCCAAAAGCGTAAATAATATTTTTATTTGATATTTGTTACTTATATTTATGTTCAGAATTAATTGATGCTAGTGTTTGAATTATTTTCTATTGTTTTGTATAATAAATGTAAGGAGATGAGATTATGGTAGAAAAATTAAAACAAGATATGATTGAAGCAATGAAAGCTAAGGATAAAGATCGTTTAACTACGATACGTATGATTAAGGGTGATCTTGATAAAGAACATATTGATAAAAAGCGTGAGATTAATGATGATTTGTTAATAGAAGTTGTTAATCGTGGTATTAAACAAAGAAAGGATTCTATTAGTGAATTTGAAAAAGGTGGCAGAAGTGATTTAATCGAAAAAACACAAGCAGAGATTGATATTTTACAAAGTTATTTACCAGAACAATTATCTATGGAAGAAGTAGAAGCTATTATTGATGAAGCGTTTGAAGTTGTAAAACCAGAAGGTGCTCGCGATATGGGAAAAGTTATGAAAGAAGTAACTCCTAAATTAAAAGGCCGTGCTGATATGAAGCAAGTTAGTGAAATTATTAAATCTAAATTACAATAAAAGACTAAAAAGTCTTTTTTTTTCATATCTTTTATTAGGTGATATTATGCTTTCTAGAGTTAAAGACTATATTTTGGATGAAGAGTTTCGTATTACTTTTTTTGAAAATCGATTTTTAGGTATTAACTTCTTAAAGATTTTATCTTTGGAAGAAGGCAGGGTTTCTTTTTCTACCAGTTATGGAAGAGTTGTTGTGAAAGGAGAAGGTTTTACGTTAAATCGATTACTTGAAAACGAAGTATTAATTTCTGGTAGGGTGGATCAAGTAGAGGTTTTTTATGAATAGACGTTACCGGTTACTTATTCATGGTAAAAATCCAAAATATTTTTTAGCGTTATTAATTAGAAAACATATTTCTATTTATTCTATGGAAGAAGTTTCACAAGGTATTATTATCCTAGTTGATTTTTTAGGATATCAACAGATTATGGATATTAAGACAAGTTACCAGATACGGGTTTTAAATAGATATGGGTTTGCTAAAATAGAGTATTTATTCCGAAAATATTTTATTTTTTTGCTAGGACTTGTTTTTTTCTTTTGTATTATCTTTTTTTTAAGTCATCTTATATTTAAAGTAGAAGTTATTCATTCTAATGAAGATATTAGAACTATTATTTATGATGATTTAGAAGAGTTAGGTATTTCTAGGTTTCGATTTAAAGTTAGTTATGATAAAAAAGAAGAAATCGTTGAGAAAATATTAGAAAAAGAGACAGATTCTATTGAATGGTTAGAAATAGAAGAGGTTGGTACAAAGTATATTGTTCGTGTAGAAGAGAGAAAGAAAAATAAAGAACAAGAAGAATGTAAGCCAAGAAGTATTGTTGCTAAGAAAGATGCTATGATTTTAGATATTCAAGCTGAAGTAGGAGAAGTGGTAAAAAAAAGATTAGATTATGTTCAAAATGGTGACGTTATTATTAGTGGTCTTATTTATAATAAAGAAGAGATTGTCAGTAAAAAATGTGCTGTAGGAAAAGTTTTTGGAGAAGTATGGTATCAAGTAACTTTAGAAATACCAAAACATTATCATGAAGAGAATGTGACGGGAAATGTTAAGAAAAAATTAGAAGTACAATTTTTAAATAAAACATATCATTTCTTTTCTCATTATGATACTTATCAGAAAAAAAGTGTTTCTATTTTGAAATCTAGAATTCTTCCTATTCAACTTCTATTTTCTACTTATTTAGAAACAGACGTAATTGATGAGGAGTATACTTTAGAAAATATTGATGAGAAAGCGCTATTATTAGCCGATAAGAAAATAGCACAAAAACTTTCTAAAGATGATACAGTGATTTCTAAAAAAATTTTGAAAAAGTATGAAAAAGATAGTAAAATAATAGTAGAAGTATTTTTTAGAGTAAAAGAAGATATTACGGATACAGTAAGTATAGAAGATATAAATATTGAAGAAGAGAATCAGAAGGAGGAGTAGTCATGTTTGGACCACTTTCGTCTACAATTCAAGGTGTAGTAAATTTTACATGGCCTATGGTATTAATTTCTACGGTTATTATTGTTTCTCTTCGTATTGCTTATATTTTAAAAAATCATGCTAAGTTTGTTTTGTATCAAGATTTATTAATGTTATGTTTTATTATTTATGTTTTATGTTTGTTCCAAGTGGTTACTTTTCAAGATACTGTTAGCTGGTCTAGTAATAATTTTATACCATTTAGAGAAATTTTTAGGTATGATTTTGGTAGCAGGTTGTTTGTAAAAAATGTATTAGGAAATATGTTATTGTTTTTACCTTTTGGATTTTTTGTTAGTTACTTTTTGAAATGTAAGAAGGCATGGCTTCCTTTGATTCTTACTCTAATTGCCTCTATTTCTATTGAAACAGTACAGATGGTTATTGGTAGAGTATTTGATATTGATGATATCATGTTAAATCTTTTAGGAGGTGCTATTGGTTTTTTAGGATATTATTTTTTATTTAAAGTTTCAGAAAAACTTCCAGATGTCTTGAAAAGTGAAGTGTTTTTGAATATAATAGCGGTTGTTTTACTATTAGGTTTAATTACATTGTTGTAGGGGTGATTGTATGAATGAATTTGAAATATTTAATCAAACAGATAGAGATATTCCTGAGTTAGAAACTGTGAAAAGTGTATTACAACATGCCGTTGTAAAAGAAAAATTAGAAAATGTTATTTTTAATGTTATTATTGTTGATAATGATTATATTCATGAGTTAAATAAGAATTATCGAAATATTGATAGGGAAACAGATGTTATTACTTTCGCTTTGGAAGATGAAAAGGATATGGTTGTACCTGTTGGAGAGAGAGTTCTTGGAGATATTTATATTTCTATTGATAAAGCTATTTCGCAAGCAGAAGAGTATGGTCATTCTTTGCTTCGTGAACTTTCTTTTTTAGCAGTTCATGGTTTTTATCATTTACTTGGTTATGATCATATGACGGAAGAAGAGGAGAAAGTGATGTTTTCTAAGCAAGAGGAGGTTCTTCATGAGTGCAAAATCGAACGATAAGAAAAAGCATGTTATTTTAGATGAGAAAAGATTAATAGATAGTTTTCGATATGCTTTTTATGGTATCTGTGAAGCATATAAGGGAGAACAAAATTTAAAGATTCATACAGTAATTGCAGTATTAGTTGTACTTGCTGGATTTATATTAAAGATAAGTTATGTTGAATGGTTAGTTTGTCTTGTGCTTATTGGACTTGTCTTAATGGCAGAGTTTTTTAATACGGCAATTGAGTATGTTGTTGATTTGGCATCTCCTGATATTCATCCTTTAGCTAAACTTGCGAAAGATACGGCAAGTGCTGGTGTTTTGATGATGGCAATTATTTCTGCTGTTATCGGTCTTATTATTTTTGTTCCTAAAGTTATAGAATTTGTTGAGGTATGGTTATGAAAGATAAGTTATTAGAATTACATAAGAATAGTTATAGTCCTTATTCACACTTTCCTGTAAGTGCTATTGTTGTTATGAAAGATGGTCGTGAGTTTTCTGGTGTTAATGTAGAAAATGCAAGTTATGGAGCAGGGATTTGTGCTGAGAGAAGTGCAATTGTATCTGCTGTTAGTGCTGGATATAAAAAAGGTGATTTTTCGGAGCTACATGTTATGGTTGGTAGTGGAAATATTGGTATGCCTTGTTTTATATGTAGACAAGTTATTAGTGAGTTTTTTTCTAAAGAAGCATATGTATATTGTTATTCTACTCATGGTGATGTTGAAAAGCATACGGTAGAAGAGTTATGTCCTTATCCTTTCGGGGAGGATGATTTAGTATGAAGTGTGGATTTGTTAGTTTAGTAGGAAGACCAAATGTGGGTAAGAGTACACTACTTAATAGTTTGCTTGGTATGAAACTTGCAATTACTTCTAATGTTTCTGGTACGACTCGTAATATTATTCAGGGAATTTATAATGATTCTGATTCGCAAATAATTTTTATCGATACTCCAGGTATTCATAAGCCAACGCATAAACTTGGAAGTTTAATGAATAAGAAAGCATATAATCATACAGAAGGTGTCGATGTTATCTTATTTTTAGTAGATATTTATAAGGGATTTGGTAGAGGAGACGAGTTTATCTTAGATAAGATTAAAAATCATGATGTTCCTGTCTTTTTACTTTTAAATAAAGTCGATTTAATTAAAGATAAAACTGTTTTATTAGAAAGAATTAATGAGTTAAAAGACAAATATGATTTTAGTGAAATTATCCCTATTTCTGCTAGGCGGAAAAATAATTTAGATAGTTTAATTACTAGTTTAAAGAAATATTTACCGGATATGGAAAAGATTTATTCTCCAGAGGATTTAACGAATGTTTCTACTCGGTTTATTATGGCGGAGTTTGTTCGTGAGAAAGTATTAGAACTTACTAGAGATGAAATTCCACATAGTGTTACTTGTTATGTAGAAAATTATGAAGAAGATGAAGATTTAGTTCATATTCAAGTACTTATTGTGGTAGACAGAGATAATATTAAAAAGATTGTGATTGGTAAGAATGGGGCTATGCTAAAGGAAATAGGAAGTCGTGCTCGTCATGATATGGAAAAGTTTTTAGGGAAAAAAGTGTATTTAGAGACTTATGTTAAAACTTTAAAAAACTGGCGAGATGAAGAGAAGTATTTCTTAGAACTTGGATTAAAAGAAGAAGATGAATAATTTTTGTATAAAATAAAGAATAAATCACCACTATAGAAATATAGAGGTGATTTTAATGGAAGATATTTTATGGGAATTATTTAAAAAAACAGGAGAAATTAAGTATTTTCGTTTATATCAAGCTATTGCAAAGAAGAAGTGATGATTTTGAAATTAGAGTGTGTTGAGGGTATTGTTTTAAGTGAGACTAATTATAGTGAGTCTAGTAAAATATTAAATGTTTTTACTAAGGAATATGGTGTTATAGGGATTATGTCCAAGGGTTGTCGTAACATGAAGTGTAAATTACGAGGAGTTAGCCGTAAGTTGCTATATGGTAAGTTTCATATTTATTATAAAAAAGAGGGACTTTCTACTTTGAAGGATGTGGATGTAATTCATTCTTTTTCTAAATTACTTACTGATTTGGAAAAAGTAAGTTATGCTTCTTTTTTGTTAGAACTTACTTCGCAAGTAGTTCGGGAAAATGATGATGTTGCTATACTGGAATTATTAAAAGATACTTTAGTAAAAATGGAAGAAGGACTTTCTCCAATGCTTCTTACTGAGATTTTAGAGTTAAAATTTTTGGATTATCTAGGAGTACGACCTAGTATTGATTGCTGTAGTGTGTGTGGTAGTAATAAGGGTATTGTTACTGTAGATTCTAGTGCTGGTGGTTATTTATGTCGTGAATGTTATCATAATGAGCCTTTAGTCTCTGATAAAATGATTAAGTTACTTCGTATGTTTTATTATGTAGATATTAAGAGTATTTCCAAATTAGAAGTGAGAGATTCTGTAGCTTTAGAAATCAATCAATTTTTAGATGATTATTATGATCGATATACGGGAATTTATTTAAAGAGTAAAGATTTTATAAAACAACTTAAAAAGTTAGGGCAAGGGTAGTGTTGGTGTAAAATTTTACAGTTTGATTACTTTATGGTATAATATGCTCAATTTATAAGTTGGGAGGAAAATATAATTATGGCAAAACAAGAAACAAATAAAAATTTAGAATCATTAGAAGTTGCAATGGCAGCAGTAAAGTTTTTGGGACTTGAAGAAAGATGCGAAGACCCTTTTGTTAGAAGATTGGATTGGGCTCATCTTGTTCAAGTAAATTTAGCAACACAACATTGTTCTGAATTAAATTATCCATCGTATGACTTAAGTGTACATTTATTTTTAAATCCAGAAGGCAAAATTGATAGTATTTGTGTAAATGAATTTCAGGCGAGTTATGATGGTTCTATAAGTCAATTTAATGGTTTGTTTGAAGGGTATTTTGATGAGGTTTCTAAAAATACATATTTTAAGAAAATAGGGAATAGTCAATTAGAAGTAACAAGTGATATTAGAGAAAGGTGTATACATACTAATCAAGGTGTAGATAAAAGGACTGAAAGTACAAAAACAGAAGTATATGAGTTTGACGGAGATTGGAAAAATTTATCTTCAGATATGAAAAAAGTGGGTCAAGTAAGCCAAAAAACTAAAAAGTAAAGATTAGGATAAAAAATTATTGTTGAATCATTGAAAATGATGTTAGATTAAAGTAAAAAGCAATATGAATATAGTTCAACTGGCTATTAAGTATTGCTTTTTTTATGATTTTATGGTATTATTATGGACAAATTCTTGTGAGGGGTATATATAAATATATGAAAATTAATTGTTTCAGTGATTTTAATATTTATAAAAATAATAAGTTTAGTTTAAATAAGAAAAAAGTACTTGCGTTGGGAATCCTTAGTACCAGCTTACTTACTGGATGTAATCGTACTATGTTTGATACAAAATATGGTTTTAATCAAGCACTTATTCTGGGTGATGATTCTGCCGTGGTTTTAGATGTATCACAGTGGAAAGATTATTCTGGTGAACAACTTCAATTAATTACTGATAATAATTTTGTATTGTTAACATCTTCTTTTGATACTAATTGTTTTTATGGTGATAGTAATCAGTATTCTGTAGATGACATAGGACTTTCTGCTATTAGTGATAGTAATAATATATATTATCTTACTGATACAGAAAATGATTCTAAATTTAATAAAGATTTATTCGATACACAATTTTATTTTAATAAGGCTGTTACCTTTAATGGTAATCGTGCAATTGTATTACCAATTAAACAGTGGAAAGATTATGAAGGAGAACAATTACAGATTATTACTACAGATGGATTGGTATTAAATGTGTCTAGTTGGAATAGTAAATTAGCATATGATGTTGATAGTCCATTGAAATTAGAGCAATTTGCACAAAGTTATGTTGGTAATGATGGTGTTGTTACTTCTTATGCTGATGATACTGCGTCTGATGATTTTTATAATAAAGATTTATTTGATACTGTTTATAACTTTAATAAAGCTTTGATTATGAAAGATGAGAAAGTTGTTATTGTTCCAATTGATGAGTGGAAAGACTATGAAGGAGAACAATTACAACTTAAGATTCATGATGGTCCTACTATTGTTACAGCATCCTATGATACTATTTTAGTAAATGATAATGATAGTACTATGAAAGCCTTAGATGTAGCAAAATCTTTATGTGAGGAAGAGAATATTGTTGATTTAGCAAGTGGTAAGGATAATGTCGAAGGTTCGTTTAACAAGACATTTTTTGATTTTGATTATGGATTTTCTAATGGAATTATTTCAGGCAAAGATGCATCTTCTACAGTATCTATTGATACATGGGGAGACTATGAAGGGGAACAATTACAAATAGAATTAGATAGTGGAGATATTATTTTAACTTCATCTATTCTTTTAGATTTGGTAAACGGTGGTAATAACAATATAAATGCATCTACTCTTGCTAAAGACTATGTTTCTAGTGAAGGTAGACTTACAGATTTATCTGGTGGAGATTACTCAGAAGAGTCATTTAATAAAGATTTACTTGATACAGAGTTGAAATTTAAATATGCTTTGAAAGTGGTAGATGGAAATGTGACCATTATTCCTTTAAAGAAATGGGAGGATTTTTATAATACTGATGGTGGTAAGGATAAAGAAGATTCTCCTAATTGTGAACAAATACAATTAGTTTTACCTGATGAAACAGCATTAGTCACTACTGCATATGATACTGTACTTGTAAATAATACTAATACTGACATTAATGAAATTGCAGGTTTATTTGTTGGAAAAGATGGTGTGATTACTAATTTAGAGGAATATGTTGGTGTACCAGAAGTGTCTGGTTGGAATTTTTCTTTATTTGATACTAGATATTCATTTTCTTATGCAATTTTAAATAATGAAGATACTAGTCAAGTTTTTCCTATTGTGCAATGGTTAGATTTTTCAGAAGGAGAAGCTTTACAACTTAATTTTCAAGACGATACAGGTATGCTTACTTCGTTTGTGACTACTACTTTAGTTGATCCAGCAACTGAAGGAATGGAAGAAATACTGGCAAATGCTTTTACTGGTAATTCGGAAGATAATGAAAAAGTAAAGGTTTATAAATAATGAGCAGGCAGAAATGCTTGCTTTTTTTATGATTTTATGGTATAATATGCTCACATTTAAGGGGGAAGGTTATATGATGAAATTAAAAAGAGAAAGGAATTTATTTATTCTTGATGTTATAGGTTGTATTGTTTCTATGATAGCATTATTTTTATTAATGTTTATTATGGCGTTCGTAGAGACATTTGTTATTGTGTTTGTTACAGCATTGTTTATTTATACAGTATTTCAATTATT
>ERZ1643249.3937-NODE-3937-length-12754-cov-26.014017_pt1 | contig 12754 bp, 6 predicted proteins | sample MGYA00579263_ERZ1643249 | MGnify/ENA primary metagenome ERZ1643249 (study PRJEB29033, sample SAMEA4952264) | chicken gut metagenome | biome: Broiler Chicken; feature: Gastrointestinal Tract; material: Caecum | place: Ireland | collected 2018 | study: Broiler...
AACACGGCTTTGAGATTCACGGCGAATACATAGACGACGGCATATCCGGTACTACCTTTGATCGCCCCGAAGTACAAAGACTTTTAGATGACGCTAAAACGGGAGTCATAAATACGATAATTGTAAAAGACTTATCCCGCTTCGGAAGAAACTACATCGAGGTCGGACAATACGTCGATTATGTGTTTCCTGCATTCGGGATCAGGTTTATAGCCATACAAGACAACGTAGATACGGCAAACCGTGACAGCGGTGCAATGGACATGATGCCCATCATGAACGTGTTTAACGAATGGCACGCCGCCAATACAAGCAAGAAGATAAGGGCTGTTAAAAGGTCTAATGCAAGAGAAGGAATTTATACCGCCAAGAAAGCCTCTTACGGATACAAAATGGGTACGGATAAAAAACGAGCACCTGTCATCGATGAAGAAACCGCGCCTGTTGTAAGACGCATATTTGAAATGTATGCTTCCGGTATAAGCCCGAGAAAGATTGCCGAAACCTTGAATTTAGAAGGAGTGCCGTCTCCCGCTACCTATGCTTATGAGAAATTTGGACAAAAGGCAAAACCCGATGCGGTCGGCTTATGGTCTGCCATTACGATAAGAGAAATGTTGGACAAAATCATATACATCGGACATATGCCGCAACTGCGATGGACTTCACTGTCTTACAAGAATCACAAGCGATTCAGAAAAAATGAAGAAGAGTGGTCTGTCGTTTACAATACTCATGAACCCATCATTTCACAAGAGCTTTGGGATAAGGTTCACCAAAGACGAAAGTCTGTTGCTCAGGGCAGGAAAACGAAAGTAGGGTACACGCATCCGTTATCCGGGTTTCTGTTTTGCGCCGACTGTGGCAATAAAATGAAGCTATGTACGTCACGTAATCGTAACGGAAAGCGATTCTTGCATTTTGACTGCGGTTATCATGTGCGATATGGTAAAGCGTATTGCTTTTCGCATTATATTGCGGCAAGTATCTTGGATGAAATTGTACTTGAAGATATACGGGAAATGGCAAGGAGAGTAACGCTCGATGAGAAAGCTATCCGTGAGGAATTTATCCGTCATAATAGTGAACTTGCGGACAACGCTGTCAAGTCCGTCAAAAAGGAATTACAGGCAAAGCGTAAGCGCACGGAAGAAATATCTCGCCTTATACAGGTTGCCTACGAGGACAGAGTGAAAGGGAAAATGCCCGAAGACATTTGCTTATCCTTTATACAGAAATACTCGGACGAACAGAAGAAACTTGAAACTGAAATAGCCGAGTTAGAAGCGAAGCTGACCGAAACGGAAAACACGATGCAGAGTGCCGACGATTTCATACGAAGCATCAAGAAATACTTTGACGCGCCTGAACTTACCCGAGAAATGTGCTACGAGCTGATTGACCATATCGTCGTGGGCAGTGCTCCTAAAACCGAAGGTGAAGACAGAGTGATCGATATTATCTACAAAGTAGACATTGCATCAGTCCTGCGTTACAAACTCAAAAAATAATAAAAAAGGTGTATGGAAAACAACTCCATACACCTTTTTTAATGCCCTGATCTTTCCCTCTCAATGTATCCATAAAAATGTGTTAAAACAAGCACACGCCACGGTTGCAATTGTATCATATGGCTATAATTAAAATATTTACTCAAGAGATAAATGTACATGACATAAAGTTTTGAAATCATTGGTGCGTGCATAGTATGTTTTATAAAGAGTACAGGTGTAGAGTCATGGATAATCGTATAGCTGTAAAGCATAATAATACATTGTACCCATTGGAAGCAGCACTTCACAAAGGGTATGTCATTATACGTGATTATGAAATCATTTCTCCATATGGTGATCAAATAAAAAGGTTTACTGGGTTTTATGACATAAACGGGCGTGAAATATATACAGGAGATTTTTTGATAGATAAAGACAATCAAAAGTTTGTTGTTGAAGAACGTTGTGGCAATGTTTTTTTGATAGATAATCGTACCCACGAGATAGTTCGTACCTTGTTTAGTGTTTCAATGAAAAGAGTAGTAAATATGTCATGCAATCATTGACTTCGGTTTAATTAACAGATAGAATTAAATCATGGAATCGAATATTAATCATATAGCAACCACATATGCATTTGTAGCTGCAGTGTACAATTCGAGCAAGAGCTTCTTTGAACAATTTGTGCCATTGCTAGAATATTATTTTGTAGACCAAAGACCTAATCATTCCCGTTTGACAATAAGTTCAATCAATGAGGGAATTAATTCAACTTTTGGGTTAGCTATGCCCAAAGCCACATTGATAAAACTTTTGCATATTATGAGGAGACAGCATAAGGTCGAGATAAAAGATAATAGCGTTTACATAAATAAAGATACGCTAGACTTAGATTATATTAAAAAAAAGCAAGAAATCGAAGATGATTTGGATGAGTTATATTCGGAATTTTTTGCATATTTAAAAATGAGAGGAATTATAAAGGAAAAAGAAGAAGTCAAAGAATCATTGATGACTATTGTATACAACAATGTGGCCGCGATATCTGATTTTTTTGGTCACGCTAAAAAAATTGAAAATTTAGAGAAAGATATCGAAAAACAAGTGGAGAATTTCTTTAATGAAGTAGTGTATAAAAATGATAAACTTAAACGCATTGTTGCAAGTTTATTGTTCGGAGCGCAAAAAACATATTTGTTAAATCTTAAGCCATCAGAAAGTGAAGAATTCCTAAGCAATGATTTTGTTGACGAAGTAATACTTGACACAAATTTTGTATTAAGGTTGTTAAATTTGCAGGATAGCTTGAATTGTACCATTGCACAAGAGACTTTTTCGTTTTTAAAGAGCAAGGGTGTTGCTTTTAAAGTGCTGTCAATTACGATTAAAGAAATAAATTCATCGATCTCAAGTTATTTACAGGAGTCTAGTAATCTCTACCAGCCTACTCTTCGAATTCTTGCGCAGAATCGCATACGGCTTTCTGGTTTTACTGCTGCGTTAGGAGGGGGATTAATACATAAAGCAGACTTATTGAAGCTGACGCAGTATATGACCTTAGAGAAAAAGCTCATGGATTTGGGGATCGAAGTAGTATTTCGTGGTTCTTACCCATACAATGAGAGTCATATAAGCAGCTTGGTAAGCAAAAAGGCGCGTGATACTTATACAAGAGATAGCGCGGAACATGATTTGAAACTAATAAAGTATTGTGAGGATTTGCGTAAGAAAAGGGATCCAAGGGATGCAAATAAAATATGGGTTTTGACTTGCGATTCTAAATTAGCGGCATGGAATCGCGAGATAAAAGCAGGCAACCATGTATGTATAAGTGAAGGGCAATTAAGTAGTATAATGTGGGTGAATTGTTCTGAAAACGAGTTGCAGATTAACAGAGTAATTGCAGCACTGTCTGATAATCAATCAATGAGCCTAAAAGATATAGTGCAATTTCAAAGAAAAGTCGCTGATTATATCGAAGAGATGCATCCCACACAATTAGAATTATATAATTTTTTGAGTGCACTAATAGAAGAGGATGATTATATTGTGGATTCGTGTTATAACCCAAGAACCTCAGCTTCAGTTGATGCACTGACAGATCTCTCAGACTTAATATCAGACGCAATAGATGATGCTAAGGGCAGGGCAGATAAAAATGTTAATATTGAGAGGATTGCTGATGAGATTAAAGAACAGGAAGCGGCACAAAAGATAAAACAGGATGAGATTAAAGGTATACAGCAAAAGTTAAAAATTGTTACCAGAACAATTATATTAGTATCCATTATTACAGTTGCAGAGATAGCCGTAATATTGGGGTTGTCGTTTACCATTGGCTATATTGCCTGGAGGTTTGGTGATTTTGATGTGTTGGGGTGGGTGTTTAGTCTCATTGTTCCAATGATATGCTTTATAATAACATTAGTATATCCCATCGCCTTCGGCAAAGAATTCAATGTTCACCAACTTACTTTCGATATAGCACAAAAGGTTTGTAAAGATAATGAAATGATAAAAGCTATATTAAACACATCATGCAAAGGTAATTCTTTGATTAATGAATACAAGGATCTAATAGAAAAACAAAAAAAATTATACTGTGATTTATTAAAAATAGAAGGTGGGATAGAGTCGTTGAAAAAAGCTCAGGAAAAATATTTTGGAAAAGAAGATATTGGTTCATAAGGAAAACGGGTTAGGATAAACAACCATAGTAGTTGTCGTTTCAACGAAGTCGCTTTGTTGTTTTATGACGAAGGCAGAAATTAAGGAGTATCCGATATAATTGTTTAATGTAACCAATATATAGAGAAAGGAGCTGTCTCGCCACAGTTCTCGTTTTCGTTTTGCAGTTGCAATTGCCATAAATGCTTGATCTATCATCTTATTGCGTTGGCTGTATCAATTGATGGCAATTAAGTATTTGAAAAAAATCTAAAATTTGTGTCACATTTCACGCATTGACATACTCTTTAATAACGGAAGGGGAAAAAACTCCTTTGGTCGGACGCTTAAGGTGTCCGAAAAATGATGGAGGGTAATATGAAAAACAAGTTCATTTTTAAACTTGCGGCTCTGGCAGTCACTTTGACCTGCGTGCTTGCGTGCGCGGCGGGAGTGCTTGTTGCGTGTAACAAAACGTCGGAGGAACATGATGTTTTAATTGAAGTCATCAATCCGCAAAACGGAGAAGTAATTTCCTATCCGCACCATGCAAAATTCTCTGCACCGCAGACTTCTACGCCGATAGAAGTGAGAGTTAAGGATCGCGTGACAGGGGAATACTTGACCGATGAAGATTTGGTCGGCAGTTCTCTTGATGATAGCATCTCGATCATGATCAGTTGCTATTCGGATTGGAGTGAAAGCTCGTCGCAAGATTATTATTTAAGCAAGACATGGCCTGGCAACGAATCGCCATATCGCATATTCAGGCTTACGATCAATTTCAACTATCCGCCCCTCAATGAAGATGTGAGCGAATTTGAATTAAGGTGCAAGCCGAGGACTTTAGTTGTCTGGTGTGAGTATGTTTAAGAGGCTAATCAACAAGAAAATAATTGTCGCAGATGTGCCCGAAGAAGACTATTTGTCAGCATAAAGAACAGGAGGCTTGTGACATATAACAATCTGAATCAATAAAAAAATGACGGAGGATAACGGGATGATACATAAAACGAAAAACAAAATCACAGCACTTGCGGTTGCATTGATATGCCTGTTTATGTTCGGAGTTGGTATTTTAACCGCATGCAACAAAGAAATTGAGCCGCACGATGTGGAGATCGTGCTCATCAACCCGCATACGGGTGAGCCGATGGCGCATCATGAAAAGATTGCCGAACCACCTGCAGGGACGCCGATAGAGGTGAAGATAAAGGATATTGTGACGGGGGAGTATCTTACAGATGATGACCTGCCGGAGACGACGCTTGCGGACAGTATCTCTATAGGCATAAACTATCGTTTGGATTGGGATGACTTGAATCCTGGAACTTATCAGAATTTGCGCAATATCTGGCCCGAACTTATAGAGCCGTATCGCGTGTATGAAATCTTTGTTTATTTTGACTGCCGTCCTGACAATCCCGACAATCCCCAAGAATTTCAAAGAAAATATACTATGGAAAGCATGTCTTTCAGATTCGAATATATCTAATAATGACCAATTACGGAGGAGAAATTATGAAGTGCATTAGAAAATATGAAATAGAAGTGGTTTTGATGATTATTGTTATTGTTTGTGCGGTAGCAATGATTTTGACGTGTGCATCAACCGCTGATATCGCTTTGGCAAATGCTCAAGGCGATAATAGCAATGTGCAGATTCTTTGCGATGAGTTCACCAACGATGTCAGTTTGCAAGGCGATGCGAGCAAAACGATACACCAGTATGCAACTTATATAGATGAAAGGTTTGAGATTGGAAATATCAATGCCGCTGCCGGTATTACCGATGAGTGGATATTCCAAATCGTGCCGAAAGCCGTTTTCGATATGCAGCCCGATGATTTTTTGTACATAGGCAGGCAATATGGCTTTTATGTTGATTATGACAGCGAGGATGCAAGCTATTTAGTCTATTTAATGGTGCATACTTACGACAATACAACAACGTCAGGGCATATTGTGCGCAGGATTGAACCATTGTATTACGAGAGATACAAATATGACAGCGTGACGGGTACTGCTGCACTTGAATATGTGATGGACAGGGTTCCAGCTGTCGACGAAGCGGGCAATGCCACAATGAAGGATAGGCAGTACTATAAGCAATGTTCAAAATATGAGATGATTTATTTGAAAGATATCAACTTTAATGGAGTCCTTTATAATGAGAATCATAAGAACATTGGAGAGGATGGGTACGTTGCAGCTGCGGATCGTGGCGGATACTTCATTGGAGGCAGTTATAAGTTCAAAGGAGTGTCCACCAATACTCATGAATTTGATTTTCATGCTGACTTGTTCTCCACTTTGATAGGGTGGATTGATTTCTCAGATATAATAGGGGAAGTAGCAGATTTAATAGGTTTCGCTGTCGATTTCGCTGAATTGCTGGAAAGCGGAATAGGATGGGCTACTACAATTGAAACCGATTATCGTGATGTAATTACAAATGAAAATGATTATACATTTAGCATGACAGACATAGATGCGATGGATCAGATTGACAAGTATGAACACTTGCTGAAGAACTATGAGACATCGTTCGAAACGCCCAATACTGTGGATGGTTTGCTTTACAAGATAGGAAGTGGTAATTATGCACAGTCGACGTTTTATTGCAATTATGCTGACACTAATGACCGTTGGAACACTAGTTTTGCGGGAACAGTTAGCATGGATATTGTTAAGGGGAATGGGAATATTACGGGCAATACGGTGACTGCTTTGGCAGAAGACGTTGAGTCTAATAGCTTCAATGGCAATGTATACAGAGGAGAAAGAATTGATGCAATGTTTGATGAGCAGACAGAACTCTATACCTTGCCAAATGGCAATGTTCCTTTGTCCTTTACCGCGCCCGTGAACGGAGCTTATACCTTTGAGACGTCGGGCGACGCGCAGAACGCATTCAGCGCTCCTAAAGGCACCGTCACTGCCGTTGGGAGTAACTCGAAACTGGTTGTGCGACTCGAACAGGGAGAGGTTTTCCACTTCACCTCACAAAGTTTCGAAGACAAGCGGGCAATTTATGCGATGAGTGCGAAGTTCACTCCCGCACGACTCGGCGTTGGAGAAGAAACAACGCTTGAGATCGCCCCCGGCGAAACAGAGTATTTCTGCATAGACGCATCTCAGGGGGATGTTTATTCCTGGGAAATCTCGGGTGGGACTGTCGGGGTTACTCAGTATTATTATAACTTTGACGATCCAAGTGCGGTATATGTTGCGAGCGAGAATCCGCAAGGCAGTTTGATGGCGGTTTCTAGTGGGATTTACTATTATGGTATTACAAACAATAATTCAACGACGGTTTCCGTTGATGTCCGTGTTGATGAGCCGCAGGATTTGCTGATTGGACAAAATGAAGCAAATGTGAGCGGTTATGGTACGGTATTTAACATTAAGTCGCAGTATGCTTCGGCATACAATTTCTCGATTGTTTCCGCAAAAAGTGTGAACGCAACCATATATTCTGAAGACATGGTTGAGATATTGCAGGAAAGCGGCAGTGAAATCAATCTTTCTTTGTTCGTTTCAGATAGTGCCACCTATTATTTGCGATTGACATGTCCGGAAGATGCAGAGGTTGTTTGTACTTTAACTCCGACTCCACAATCGGTGCACGTCGGAGCGAACAGTTTGCAAAAAACATATAATACCGGTCTTTACAAATTAAACAGTCCTGAAACATCTGTGAGGCTTGCGCTATCGGCAGATGTGCTTGATATAAAAGTGTATGATGCGTCAATGACGGAATGCTCCGCTGACGGTTTGTTTGCGGAAGGCGAAGATTATTATATTGCGGTCATCGGCGAGAGCGCTTCCTTTGTGCTGAATATTGTTCCGGTCACATCGGAAACGCAAGGAATGATAGGGGAAGACGGCTTTGTCATGATAGCTTATACCCCTGTAAGAACCGGCGATTATGCAGTCGAAGGAGCGGAAAATATTGCATGGTTCAACGATTCTCTTTCAAAGTGCAACGGCTATCTTACTGCTGGGCAGGTGTATTATCTTAAAGTCAGCGGTGTCGCAAACACATCGTATTCTGTTCAAATTGAATACGACGCTCCGCAGCTTTCTTTATATGTGACGCAAGCCGTTTCTGCAGGATATTACGCAATTGATATTCCCAATGCGGATAATTATTATTTCAGATTAAATTGCGGAATGGGAAGAAGTGCGGTCGGGAAGTTGTATGATGCCGATCACTTGCTTATCTCGACAGATATTACTGCGAATGACGGACAATATGTGTGCGAACTTTCCCCGGGCAGATATTATCTTGAGGTTGCCGTCGAGGGAGGTACGCAGGCATCTGTCAGAATAATATCAGAAACCGGGACAGAAGGAAACAGAGTACAAATTTCAGAACAAATAGTGTCAACGAATGTGGCGGGGACGAGTGTTGACGGTGCAATAATTGAATTTGAGGCGAAAGAGCCTGCAACTTACTATTTGCGTTTGACAGATGAGTTGCCTATATCTTATACCATTGCGGTTTACAAAGGGGCTGTTGAAATCGGTGTCGTTACAATAAATGACCAGGCGGGGGCTTCCGATTGCACTTATGTGTATGCTATCCAAATCGAAGAAAAAGGACATTATTTGATTAACATAGATGTGATAAATGCCGAGTCATTCGATTGCGGTGTTGCCATCTTTATTCCTCTCGAGATTACATCGATAAAACTTGGTGATTCATATATTTACCAAGATGAGGTTGAGGCATCCGGCGTAGTGTTGAAGATGGATTCATCTTATGAAATCGAAGTCGATTATAATTCAAATGCAACAGCGCCCCCTTCTGTTTGTGACATACATGGCAATGATAAATATAAAGCAATTTTGAGTGTTAACGGCGATGTGGGGACTAACTATGAATTGCAAGTGGGATTTATTACTCTCTCAAAAGAAGAAGACAGCGCCGTAGTATTGTCGTTTGAAGATGATTTTTCTCCGAAAGAAATCAATTGCACTATAAAGTATCCTTATTATGCAACAGCATCTCTAAGCGAGAACTATGACTTGGTGTTAGTCATGCAGGATGAATCTGGAGCTGCAGTGGATCCCGCAGTTGCGAAATCCGTGATAATTGATTGCGAAGTCGAAACGCTTGATTACGATGAGCTTCTTGAATTTAATGAAGAAGGCAATCTTAAATTTAATCTTATAACAGTGCCGATTGTAAATTATGACGGTCGCCAAATCGAGGTGTCCGTTATGCTTGAAACTGTTGCGGGGAACGAGTACGCAATCAGTTTGCCAAAACTTCAGTATAACGTTTTTTATCGGACACTATCCAATTATACAGCAAGTGCTGCAGACGGGCAGGCGCGTGTCGTTGTTGATGCCCAAGAGGCTTCAGCGGCATTGAATAAGGATCTAATCATACCCGATGATGTTAAGGCATTTTTCATAGTGTCAGATAATGTGAAAGTGTTTGAAAACTTACAAATCGAGTATCAGGGTTCCGACGCAGGCTTCTTATACACAGAAAATTTGAAAGTAAGTCATATTGCGTCTATTCTAGGTGACAATTTTCTGAAATCTAGCCGTTCGGCATTGACATGGAAACTTGTCGGAGAGAATGAAATCACGGCAAAAACTTCGGGATATATAATCGACGCCGCAGGTGATATTCGTTTTGAAGGGAATGGCAGTCTTACAGTAGTAGGCGCAAATGGCGCACATGGAAGTTCAAGTGGTGCATCGGGAGGAGCGGGAACGAACGGACTTACTTGTGACAGGTTAATTTTGGCACTTGATGGAGGCGCAACATTATCTATCACGGGCGGCAATGGCGGCAACGGATCTGCCGGGAGTAACGGCAGTGCCGGAAAAGCTGGCAACATAAACGGCGGAAACGGGGGCAATGGTGGTTCCGGAGGCGCCGGTGGGAATGCTGTTTTTGCAAATGATAGTGTGTCGGTAGTGGCAAACTTTGCCGGTGTAGTTGTTTTGCAAGGAGGGAAAGCAGGCAATGGGGCCTCTGGAGGCAATGGCGGTAACGGTTATATAGGGACGCGTTCCGGCGACATAGACACTACTCTAGGCGGAAATGGTGGGAGTGGAGGCATCGGTGGTAATGGCGGCAGTGCTGGAGTAGGCTGCAATGTTTCTGTCACCGGAGATAATGTCACCGTAACCGATGGGTACGCCGGCTGGGGCGGCAATGGAGGAAATGGCGGCGCCGGTGGCAATGGAATAAATGCTTCGCTCAGAACGTGGGAGACTGTAGGCGTTACAAAATATATTCAAGGGTATGCTCGGAAAGCGAGCAATGGTGGCGATGGCGGCAACGGAGGTGCTGCAGGAAAGAATGGAAGCGGCACCGTATCGTTAGATGATAATCCGGACAGCCTGGCTTATGGTTGCGGAGGTAAAGGCGGCAATGGCGGAAAAGGCGGCGATGGAGTTTCGTTTACTTATAACACGAGTGCCATAACCGAACTTTACACAGTGGCTCAGGCATGTCACGGAGGCAATGGTGGCAACGGCGGTGATGGTTTCCTTTATGGCGGGGAAGGGGGCCGTGGCGGCGACGGAGGTATCGGTGCAAAAGGAAAAAATGGTTCATTGTTTGTAGAATGCGAGGCGGGACACCCAGGTGGTAATGGTGGTAACGGTGGAAACGGAGGAAATTATGAAAATATTCTTGGGCAACCGGGCATCGGCGGTAATGGTGGCAATGGTGGTCTCGGAGGAGCAGCAGGTGATGCAGTGATTTCCTCGAAGCAAAAGGAACCAGGCGCTAATGGAGCAACTGGTACGAAAGGTACAGACGGAGTGTACACGGGAGAGCCTGCCTGTGTTGCGGCGGGGACGCTCATTACGCTTGCGGACGGCAGGCAGGTGCCCGTTGAGTCGCTGACCGGGAATGAAATGCTGCTGGTTTGGAATCTCTTTACGGGTGAGTTCGATGTTGCGCCGATCTTGTTCATAGACAGCGAGGCGACGGGAATGTATGAGGTGATTACGCTCACGTTCTCGGACGGAACAACCCTCAAAGTCATTGACGAACACGCCTTGTGGGACTTCGACCTCAATGAGTATGTGTTCATACGCAGCGACGCGGCAAAATACATAGGTCATTGGTTCAACAAGCAGACGTATGATGCCGACGGGAATATGATATACATCCGTGTTCAGTTGACGGGAGTCACCGTAACGACGGAATATACATCCGCATGGAGCCCCGTGACATACGGACACCTTTGCTTCTATGTGAACGGGATGTTGTCTATGCCGGGTGCGACTACGGGGCTTATCAACATATTTGATGTTGACCCCGACACCATGACCATTGATGAAGAGCAGTATCTTGCGGACATTGCGCAATACGGGTTGTTCACATATGATGAGTTTGCGGCATTGTATCCCGTGCCGGAGGAGATCTTCGACGCATTCGGAGGGCAGTATCTCAAGGTAGCGATGGGTAAAGGGCTACTGACTGAAGAGATGATCTATGAACTCATTGCCCGATATGCGAAATTCTTTGTCTGATCGGCTCTAGCTGGAATTAAAGTCTTTGTGGCTGACGGGGGATTTTCCCCCGTCAGCTACATAACTATTTATTATAAGTCAAATTACATCTTTCATGAGGTTATGCAAGAGCCCATTTAGCCGCTATAGTTTATTACGATAATTGTATTTTCGAAGAACTTGCTTTTTTCTTTGAGAGCTAATCTCTGTATATATTTGTGTTGTTGCAACGTTAGAGTGTCCAAGCAGTTCCTGTACGGAACGCAAATCCGCACCATTAGCGAGCAAGTTAGTTGCAAATGTGTGGCGTAAATAGTGGGGTGTCGAGTGCGGGTTGATTTGTGCTTTGGCAGCATATTTGGCATAAATGTTCTCAATGCTATGAGGGGTGAGTGGGCTGTCGTTACGTGTGGTGAACAGTAAGTTAGTATGGCTCAACCGCTTTTGATACTTGAGTTGTACTAAAATTCTGTGCCATGTTTCAGCAGATGATATGTAAATGATCCGTTGTTTTCTACCTTTGCCACGAATAATTATAGCCCGTTCGTGCGTAATGATATCGTCATAACGTATTGCCGCCGCCTCTGCTATGCGGATGCCGGTTGAGATCAAAAGGTCAATCAGCGCTGCGTCGCGAATGAATTGTCTTTTGGCAAATTCACTGCTACAAGCTGGATTATTTGCAAAACAGGAGAGTAATCTTTTGACTTCTATAATAGAAAGGGTCTTTGGCAATTTATATTCTTGTTTAAACCGAAATTTTAATCCGACGAAAGGGGATATGGGCAAAAGGTGCTCACCCACCAAATAATCGTAGAAAATCCTTAAGGTCACAATTTTTCTTTTAATTGTTGTGTCTTTCTTTCCAAGATCTTGAAGATGTTTAACGTATGCACATATATTCGGATGTAATATATCTTTTTCGTATTTGAAAAATGCGCTTAAATCAAAGGAATATGCATCAAGTGTTTTTTGTGTTAGATTTTTTGTAGATTTTAAAAAGGTTATGAAATTGTTTATCATTAAATATTTGCTCCTTTATATTGTGTTCTTGAGTTTTATCATCAAATACCGTATATTATACACAATAACTAATAATTATT
>ERZ1643249.3939-NODE-3939-length-12747-cov-5.771667_pt1 | contig 12747 bp, 16 predicted proteins | sample MGYA00579263_ERZ1643249 | MGnify/ENA primary metagenome ERZ1643249 (study PRJEB29033, sample SAMEA4952264) | chicken gut metagenome | biome: Broiler Chicken; feature: Gastrointestinal Tract; material: Caecum | place: Ireland | collected 2018 | study: Broiler...
TGTCCGTTATGAACGAAAAAAGAATTAAAATATTTTATGTTTTTCATTAAAAATCTAAATTAAAAATATTTACAAAATAAACATTATATACAATATCTATAAATTAAAATCTATATAATAAATATAAAATTATAACAATATAAAAAAATCATATATTACAAATTTAAAACAAATACTTGAAAAATGTTTAATCTTATTGTATAATAAAGCAACTTATTAGGAGAATAAAATGAAAGCAGTGATTTTAGCAGGAGGATACGCCAATAGACTTCGTTCTGTCACAGACAATGGCAGAATTGCAAAGACTCTTTTGCCAATTGAAGCAGAAGGAAAGAATCAACCAATTTTGTATTTTTTATTAGACAAAATTCATGCAATAAAAGATATTGATGAAATAATCGTTGTAGTCAATGATTTATATAAGAAACAAATTTCTAATGCGTGTAAAAATTATCAATCCAGTGTAAAATTCACGATTGTATCTGACGGCTCTAACGGCCCAGAACAGGCAAAAGGTGCTAATTATGCAATACTCATGGCTAACAAAACTATACCGCAAGATTATGAAGATAATGTATTGGTAATGGCAAGTGACAACTACTTTGAGTTTGATTTAAATGAAATGGTAGACAAATATGACGATATTAGTTCGCACGTTTGTAAACCTATAAACATGGTTATTTCAAAAGTATATCCTGATAGCGAACGAGAATATATTGCAAACAATTTCGGAATTTTAAATTTAGGTTATGACAAGAAGATTAATTCTCTTGATGAAAAGCCTGGTATCGAAAATTTAAAAACTAATAATGTTTCCCTAGCAATCTACATGTTCAATCGCCCAGATTTAAACAAGATTGGTGAGTATATGGAACAAAACAAATCTGACAAAAAGAGAAGAGATTCATTAGGCTATTTCATAAATTACACCATTCAAAATTCTCCAACTTATACATACGAAATAGATGGAGAATTTTGTGATATAGGCACACCTGATGAATATTACAAAATGAGACCTGCCGAAATTATTTATGATATATATTATAGCAATTCATCTCCTTTGAACAATAAAAAGTAGATAAGTCTACTTTTTTTATTTGTTAAAAATCATTTTCAAAACTAAATTTTTATGTTATAATAATATAGCAAATATGCGGGTGTCGTACATCGGTAGTACACGAGCTTCCCAAGCTTGTAAGGTGGGTTCGACTCCCATCACTCGCTCCAATAACCTATATCAATCTTAACTTGTCGGCGGTTCGTATACTTCATCTGTTGTCGTTTTAAAACTAACAAATAAAGTTAAAAGAGTTTTACAATTAATAAATGTTTATAATAAAACTGATAATGAATTTCTTTTTTAACAATCTGTTTCAATAAAATATAAGTATAAACTAATGAATCTTATGTAAAATTGTTTTTTGTTATAGATTTTATATTAAATTATAGAATTAATGTCGCCATTGATTTAAATAACTTTTTATTAAAATTAACAAAATAAAAAAATTGTAGAAAAAATCTTGACAATCAAAATTTTTTCATATATACTAGGAAAGTAATCTTGGCGGTGTGGCTCAGCGGTTAAAGCAATCGGTTCATACCCGATAGATCGGTAGTTCGATTCTACCCACCGCCACCAATTTGGTTGCTACAACAATTCTTCTCTAATGTAGCATAAGATTACAATTCCTTTTATCCTATTGACCATTAAATTGGTCGATTATGCAGAAATGCATAATGAAAAACCTTCCTTTGTTTTATTAATTATTGGTGACAACCAATAAAACCGAGAAAAGTACCGACATTAAGTTTTTCCTTATTGTCGGTATGCAAATCACTCGGGAATAGACAATAACTTAAAAATAATAAATATAATCATGGTCCCATGGTCAAGCGGTTAAGACACCACCCTTTCACGGTGGTATCAGGGGTTCGATTCCCCTTGGGACTACCAAAAAATACTATATATAGTGTTTTTATCTTATATGACTTGTCTAGTTGTAGTGGTTAATGACAAGTCATTTTTTATTGTGAGTAGAATCTGAGTAGAATTCTGATTTGTTAAATATATTTATATATTTAGTGTTGTCTTGTGCATTGTATTTCATATAAACAGATGCATTCAAACTCTGTTGAGCAGAGCGTAATCATAGATTGCTACCATTCGTTTGCTAAAAACTTGCCCATTGGGGCAACTTTTCTTAACACACTCACTTCCTGAAACTACCATATAGCAGATATCTGCCATTTTTATGTTAATAAATATTATATTAAAAATTAAAAATAATCTTGATATCTAGTTCTTATTATGATAAAATACCTCTATGGATATTTATCAATGGGCTAAAAGTAATAATTTAATAACAAACAATGATTTTGAAAATCAAGCAGATATAAATTCTGCTTATGATTCTTTGATTGAGACCTCTTATCCAGAGTTAAACGCAAATTATATAAATGAAGTTCCAGAAAATAACTCTAATAGAGCAAATAAAATAAAAATTAAATCATTTTTGTATTTTAACTTAAACACTGACAGATTACAACAAAAGAATATATTGCTTACAAGTGCATTGCAATATAAACTACTTACATGTAAAAAAAGAATAATGTCTATTGGTCTGTATAATCGTTCAATAGATACGACAAAAAAAGTTTGTAATTATTCATATCTTTTGAAAGGAATAATAAATCAAAACGAAAAAGATGTTGTTGTTTATTTTGTAAATACAATACAATTTAATTATAAAAATGCAAAAAGTACTTATATTCACTCGTTGACAAAGCAACAAGTTGTAAACTTTGAAAAACTTTTTTATTCCAATGAACCTGCACGCATCAACGAAATTTTATTTCTTGCCGACAAGGTTGATAATTTTTCAATTCATCAATACTTTCTACCATATGGTTTGGAAAGCAATACCATAACAGATGCTGTTTTATTATACAGATACGACCATACAGACGCAAAACATATAAATTATAATTCATCAAATAATAATACAGCTCCTGTTTCTTACACTGCGCTATATCCCCCATATGTAGAATATCCTCACTTCCATTTTACGACATCTTTTGGTAGCATTTATAAATTAAAATCCAATCAACAATCCAACAATTTTGGTGTTGGATACGCAATAGATGCACTTCAACTAAAAGAATATTTAATTCATTTATTAAATAAAGATGTCCCACTATATGATGATTTTGATTTTGGTATGCCTTTTAAAAGTTTAATTGATACAAAAGAAATTCCCTGTATAATACGTATAAAAAAATTGATTAGAACTTTAGATAAATTGAATAATGCGATAAAAAAACAAAATATTTCGGCGGAATTTAAACTAGCATTGCTAATCACCCATTTATCAACGAATGATACATCTCCTGATATCGTAGAAATTTTCCGTCTAAGTGACTATAAAGATAATACATTGTAAAAATGATTACTAGTGTTCCAATGATTGAAGCCGCAAGACAAACCAAACTGATTGTTAAAGCCACTTTGCCAAATTTACGCTTGTTAATTTTTGTTTGATATTGTGAAAACGACACTCCGCCAAAGACAAATGTACAAAGTGCAACAAATGCGAACGCATAGAAGACAATTGCTCCTAGTAGAGACATAACAGGCATCTGATATCCTTCGCCCTGTTGAGTCGCCAAGACATTATCTGCAAGATTTGTCGCAAGCAACACCAGCTATATAACAGCCACAACGCCGATTACTGACAAAATAATACCCTGCACACCCAGTTTAATACTTTTGTCTTTCTCTTCTTGTTCTTTTGAAGCGAGCATTAAATATTGTGTTTTAGCTCCAAACAATAATTTTAGCCATTTAAACATACCTTGCTTTATGTCAAATAATTAAATTATAATATTTTTTATCTTTATATTAAAATTAGATTTATTACATTATATGCACTAAAATTGTGTAAACTATTTTGAAATCTTATTAAATTCATACAGCGCAATCCCCACACTAATCGGTAGATTAAGACTATCAATTTTATTATTATGTTCTATCACCACACTCTCATCATAATCAAGTAAATTATCTGGTAATCCACTTGCTTCGTTGCCAAAAATTAAATCATATTTTTTATTATCAATATCAAATTTCCCTAATATGTTTTTCCCTTTCAACATAAAGAAATATTTTTTATTTTTACTATAATTCAAATATTCACTAATTGAATCAAACTCTTTAATTTTTAATGAAAAGATTGCCCCCATGCTTGCTCTTATTACTTTTGGATTAAAATAATCTACTGCTGGTTTAATAATAATTAAATTTTCAACATTAAAGCCTAACATTGTACGCATAATCGTCCCCATATTTCCCATATCAGACGGGTTTACAAGCACGATATTATTTTTATTTGAAATAAATTTTGAATCGTATTTTTCAAATACTCCAACAACAAAACAATTTTCTTTGCTAACTAATCGATTGATTAATTTATCGTTATATTCAATCTTTATGTTTTTTTCATTACAAATCTCCAACAATTTGTTAACATCTGGACTCATTTTTAATTTTGTACTAAGTATAACTTTAATTACTTTGTCAGAACAATTTTTTACTAATTCAAAAGTCGGAAAAATTCCAAATGCATATGAATATGCATTATCTTTATCGTATTTTGCTAATTTTAATTCTTCTATCATAAAATGATTTTACCACATATAAAAATTTCAAACAACAAAATAAAAATATTTCATAAAAAATTGTCATTTAATTTAAAAATTTGTTTTAAACGTAATTTTTCAACAATTAGTATAAAAATGCAAAATGTCTGCACTTTCACAGGACGAATCTCGAAGTGGGAATAAAAAAATGACCGCCTAATAGGTCAATAATTACGCAGTAATTTGACAAAAGGGCGATTTATAATATATAGCTCCCACAAGTGTCGTAAGATACGCAGTGGGATTAGCGAAGCAACTGCTTGATAGTGAAGTTTTACATTCATTAAAATATAGGGCTCCCACAAGACGAATGTCGAAGTGGGAAAAATGGAGCGACCGATTATAAGCTCACTGTTGCAATTTCTTTTGAAATTGCGGTGAGTAAAAATCGAGTCACTCCATCTGGCGCAGAGAACAGGATTTGAACCTGCGGATGCTTTCACATCACACGATTTCCAATCGTGCTCATTCGACCACTCTGACATCTCTGCACGTATTTATTATATAATAAAAAACTAAAATAATCAATATATAAAATGTAAAACAATATTAGATTTTATCTTAATAACTCATTATTGCGACAAAAAATAAGCACTGTTGTGCTTATTTTTTATTTTTTCGCAATAGCCAAGCCTAATCCAGATGTGACAATACCTGCAATAGTAATTACATATGGACCAGCATTAGGCAACATTGAAATAGCATCGTTTGTTCCTTGGAAGCATCCAACAAATAGTGCAATAATAAATACTAATGAACAAACGATTCCTACAATAGCTGCGATTTTCATAATAAGATTAAGTATACCAATGTTTAAGAAGAATTTTAAAACACAGATAACCACAATCACAGCAACTGCGATAAGTGCAATCCACATAAAGATTCTAGCTGTTTGCCAAGCACCCAACCAGTCAGGACGCATAGCATCTGATAATTCAGCTCCCATATCGATTGTATCAAACCAATCGCTCATTGAAGCAGATTCTGAAAGGTCGCTAATTTGCCTTAAACTAGTGGTTATGAATTTGAAAGCCATACCTACGAATGTAAAGATACCTGTCACAATAGCTACAATCTTTAAAATTAGACTTGTAGAATCAGTTTTCTTTTTTGCCATATACCCTCCTTTTGTTATTAACATAATAATCAATTAAAAATTTTATGTCAATCAAAATTCAAAACTTGCTTTAAAATTATGTATTTTTATTAAATATGCTACAATTAAAACTCGGACGATTGTTTTCTATACAAACTCATATTTTGTTATATATTATATTAGTAATATCTAACTTATTTAAATAAGAGGGAATAAATTTTAAAAATCAGTATTGACGAAATAATAACTTAGTGATATCATTAACATAGGAATTAAGTTATGAAAAAACCTAAAAAATATTATATGTCAATTTATGGAAAAATTTTCGTAGGAAAATGTGTTTCAACGGAGTTAGTTAAAGTTTCTAATTTTTTAAATGATATTATAGAAGATTCTTATGTCTTGTATTCTGTTGTCTATAATCAAAATCTTATAGATGATTTTATCAATTCGCTTAATTTTATACTTAAACGATTTGATGTCTATATTAACAAATTCTCTAAAAACAATCTGGAAGAAAATGAAGATTGGTTTAATATCATCACGCAAGATATAATCGCATTATATTCATCAATCGAAACGGTGCAGGACAAGTTTTCACCAGAAAAAATCAATATGGCAAAAATACCTTACTATAATAGTATATATAACGACTTGACTGAAATATTGCATAATTTGTCTGAAATATTATACTATTATTTCCGTATAGAAGATTTTGCAGAAGATGATAGAACCAAGTTCAATCCTGAAACTCAAACTGGATTCTCTTTATTAGACAATTATAATGGAGATATTGATGTCATTCCTCGACATGCTGGATTTTATGACGTAAACAAAAAGAGCATTATTAAAAAAGAAATCGTAAGCATTAGACGAGCAAAATATATAAATAAAAATATTGATAATTTATAATCAAAAAAAGGCAATTGTTATTCATTGTCTTTTTTATTTTAAAATATTTTCAATTTGCAGTAATTTAACTTTTCGAGCAATACCACCTGCATATCCAGTCATCTTACCATTACTTCCTAAAACCCTATGGCAAGGTATTATAATAGAAATAGGATTGTGTCCAACAGCCCCTCCTACTGCACGTGCAGACATTCTTTTATGTGTATGTTTAGCAATTATATCGGCTATCTCTTTATAACTAATTGTTTTACCATAAGGAATATTTTTTAATATTTCCCATACCTTTTTACGAAAATCAGTACCTTCTAATTCGATAGGAATATTTACATTATCCACAATCTTTCCACTAAAATAAGCATCTAAATAATTTTTGACTTTTTTAAAAATCAAAAGTGTATCATTTTCCACATAGCCCTTAATATCCGCCTGGTTAAAATATCTTTGATTCGAAAAATATAATCCTAAAAGATTTTCACCATCACTTGTTGCAATCATCTCACCTAATGGCGAATTATATACAAAATAATACATTCCTTCTCCCTACTATATAAATCTATTGACATACTCATTATAACATAGTTATAAAAAAATAAAAAGGTCAAATTTGACCTTTTTAAAATTTTATACATCTTTTTATCTCACAACAAAAGCATTTGTTAAAATTGCATCTACGACTTCGATTGCAACAATTTTTTCTACGATTGTATCTACTAGAAAATTTGAATTGCAGCAACATCCACACAATATATAACCACAAATGTTTTTCATAATTTTACATTTGTGTCTAATACATTTAGGCACTGGATTTCTTGGAAAAACCCGTGTTATTACTTCATTACTTAACGATACTTCTGGTGGAAACACTGAATTATCTGCAACCAGAGAAATGTTTCTAATTTCTGTTGGCATACTAATTCACCGTCACATCAAACTCAACCACTGTACTAGCACCCACTGCAAGATTTGAAAGAGCAAAACCAACAGCTGGATTACTTCCTGGTTGAAATATACCATCAATTTTTACACTATTTGCAACAAATGTTGTACCAGTTGGTATGACATCTGTAAATACGAGATTTGTTTTTAATAGTGTACCTGTATTTGTGATTGTGCTGACATAATGCAAATTTTCTCCTTGTGTTGCCACAGATTTATCCACAGTTTTTACAACCGACAATCTATTAGATACAACTACAAGTTGAATTATATTTGTATTTTCACTTAATGGACGCTCATTTGCTGTATACGCAATAGTTGCAAAATTTGTGACAAGATTTTCGCTTAATGGATTATCTGCTATTACATCATAATTGATTGTAGCTACTCCATTAGGAGCTAAATCTCCAATGTTAAATCCGTTGATTACACTATAAGTTGGTTGACTCACATCATTGACTACGACTGAACCATCTACATGGCTCGCACCATTAGACATACTGTCAGTAAAGAAAATATTCGAAATATTATACAGTTTGTCAATACGACTGTTTGAGTTGCAGTCTCACCTTCTTGCAAGAATGTTTTATTTGAACTTTTTACTTTTGTGAAAAGATAAGTTAAAATGTCTGTTGTTATAATATTACTTTGTCTAGTTTCTGTCTGCACTTGCCCATCAGGCAATGTGTAGCTAAATTGAACTGATGATTGATTTGTTGTTGTCATTGTTTCTCCTTTTATATAAGATATCTTATCTATTATAATTGTAATTATAATTCACTATAATTTACTATAATCTTTATTGAAATTTACTTATAAAAAGTTTGTTAATAAAAACAAAAAAGTCATTAGAAATTTCTAGTGACTTTAATTCATGGTGCGTCCAGAGGGATTCGAACCCCCGACCTTTGGTTCCGTAGCAAGCACTAAAAAATACCATAATTTACTCTTTTTACACCATTTTTTATCATATTTTATCATTTAATCAAAAGCCTATAACCCTTATAAAATAAGGCGGATAGGCTTTGTCTTTTAATATACAACATTAAACAAAAACAAAACATAAAAACACATCACAAAACGGCACAATTTTCATAAACTTTGCAAAAATTGTGCACAAATTCGTAGACATACGGGTTTATTTGATAAAAAATCTAATATTCTCATAAGTTTTTCAAAGTATTCAATTTCAATAAGTTTAAAAAAATTTAATTTAACTATTGCAATTCATTTTTGTTTATGCTATACTTTGGCTAGTAAAGGAGTAATAATGAGAAATTTGACACCTATGCAAATTAAAAATCACAGCGTATCAGCGTTTGGTTGCGGATATTATTTTTGCATTGGTGCAAATATTATTGTTTAAATATATATCAAGAAATCTATTAAAAAGAAATCTACTAAATAGAGCTGATGAAGAAAGCAAAAACTATCAGAATATGTTTACAACATTGGCAAGAGAAATAAATTTATAAAAGGAAAAAGAATATGAGCAAAAAATATATCATACGAAAAACTGAACTTAAAGATGCCGAGCAATATGTCAGATTGAACATCTTTGTTTGGCGTGATGCATACAAAGACATCTTCCCTGAAAATGTTTTTATTGAACGAGAGGAAAAAATTAGGAGAAACATTGAAAATTTTTCAAAACACCAACTTGAAAACCCAAACGGAATAAGTTATGTCGCGGAGAATGAAGGCAAAATTGTTGGAATTATGTCAGGGCTGTATGTGAGCGGAATTCAACATTTCAAAGGACAAGGTTTTGCAGATTTGAAAGCACTCTACATTCACCCAGACTTTCAACATATTGGAATTGGAAAGGCACTTTTTGATGTGTTTGTGAATGAAATCGAGAAGAAAGGTATAACAAAATTTGTTATTGGAGTTTTGAAAGACAACAGAAAGGCTCGAAATGCTTATGAAAAATGGGGCGGAAAACTTGATGAATATACACAACCTTTCGTTAAATTAGGAGTTGGTTATGATGAAGTTTTTTATACATATGACCTAACAAAAGAAAATAAATTAAAAGGAGAAAAAATATGAGATTGATTTTAAATGGTGACTAAAGTGTTATAATATCAAAATGTAAAATTATTCACACAAATGAGACTATTTTATGTCAATAAATAAAAATAAAAAATTCTAAACGAACGATTGTTTGGAATTTTTTATGGTGCGTCCAGAGGGATTCGAACCCGCGTCAAAACACTCGCACATGTCGCTTTGCTAGACGCAAAGACAGCCCGTTTGCTCGGTTTTTCCTTTCCCCTAAAAACATCTGTTTTTGGGGACCCCGATAGAGGTCGGAGGTTCTCCTATGAGAAAAACAACCCTATATAAGTCGAGTGGTTGTTTAGCTTTGGTGCGTCCAGAGGGATTCGAACCCCCGACCTTTGGTTCCGTAGACCAACGCTCTATCCAGCTGAGCTATGAACGCATAATTAGTACTTACAGTACAATATTGTTTTCTCTTTAAGCGTTGATATTTTAACATAAAACAATTGAATTTGCAAGTATTTTCTAAAAATTAACAAATTTATTTAAATATTAATTAATATTTATAAAATTTTATCTTTCTCAATATCAAACAATTCATTAGGGGTTATGGACAAAAATTTACACAAATCATATATTTGCTTATAATTCAATTCAAACACTCCATTCTCAAATCTACTAAATTGTTGTTGTGTCATATGAAAAACTTTGGCAACATAACTTTGGGTATAGCCCTTCGCTTTACGTGCCACTTTTATATTCCCGCCAACAATTTTAGCTATATTCATAATATATTATATACCATAAACTGATGTAAAATACTTGACACACATCACTTTATGATGTAAAATGTAGAAAGCATAAATATAAAGGAGAAAGTATGAAACGAGCAAAATGTACTTCATGTGGTTCAAATATTAATATAGACGAAAATTCCAAAACTGGTATATGCCCTTACTGCAACACCCCTTACATCACAGAAGAATTGCCAAAAATAGAAAATCAAACAAATAACAGCGCTAACGTGATTAACAATTATTACAGTGTGCCCGCCAGTCAATCGCAAACAACTAATATACGAACCCCACGAACGCCTCGTCCAAAAATAAATGCTTTTTTAGCAATTTTAGGCTTTATTTTTTACATAGTGCCAGGTATTCTCTATATCGTAGCGGTCAAAATTAAGCAAAAAGAATGGGATGATAAATATACATACTAATTTTTAAGGTAAATAGCGATTATCAATTAATCTTTCTTCGCAGCCCCTTATTCCAAGCGAATAAATTCCATATTATCCGTATATACCCGATTCTTTTAATTATTTCATTTCTATTAGCAAAAATTTGTCTGATACGAGTGGGTTTAATTCTATACCTTAATCACAAATCGTATTTAATATTTTGGATATTATTAATTCGCAATATTTTATTTTATTATTGACGATTTCTATTAAATCTTTATAACAAAGAAACTTTACATAAATATGAGAGGTTAATAAAATGCAGACACGGTACTGGTACTATACTGAAAAAGAAATTAAAAACATTTATAATAAAAGAGATTCATATAAAACATATATTATTATATCTCTATTTATCTCTTCGTTAATATTTATTAGTTTATTTCTTAATATTGTTGAATTCAAATATGAAAACATTACTATTATAGAATTTACATATATTGATTATATCAAATTATTTTTTGATATGGCTGAAAGTGTTGATATAGATATAAATAGTAAAATTTTTTTATTCTGTTATTTGTTAAGTCTATTGTCTACTTTCTCAGTTATTATTGAAAGACTTTTGATGACATTTGGTGGAAACAATTGGAAAAATTCTAGATTAAATTTATACAGAAATTCACCAAGTCTAAAATATATTAACACTATAATTTTAGTGGTGCTAATAATGCTTTGTGTAATTTATCATTTTGTTGCTTTTGATTACTCTTCTAGTGAAATAGAAGTAGGTTCAGGATTTTATAGTTATATCATAGGAGCAATGGGAGCTATCACATTATCAATATTGCATACAAAATTGATTGATATGGAACTAGTAATAAACAAATATGAAAAAACAAAAGAGCAAATTGAAAATATGAATGAAAAACGCTAACAATAATGCGGGTTAAATTATATTATACATCATTTAATTAAGCGGATATTCAAATCAGACAAACGTAGTATAAAAGGGTAGCACAATCGAAAAATATTTGCAAAACGCAAACTGTCTAATACTCTGATTAAGACAAAGTTAAGAATTTTACAACGTAGTTTACAATACTTATAAATTTAAATATAATAGGCGCCATAACCGTTTATTCTGTCTTACCGCATTATTTAGACGTAATGGGTTACGTCATTTTTTTATGGAACTTTAAATTGTCAAATTAAAAAGTCTAAATTTTAGACTTTTAATATATCAAACAAATTACTTATTTTTAAATAATAACAATCTTTTAGAGATATAGTTATATATAAGTACGATAATTGTCACAATCACTTTAACTAACCATTGATTCCAACCTAGCAAATCAAATCCAATATACATACCTGCTAGATTTATGCCTAGACCAATCGCGCTTAATATTGTAAATATTATAAAACCTTTCGTAGATTTACTTTTCCCTTTTTCATTAAATACGAATAGAATTGACATAATATAATTAGCCAACAGTCCAACAATAAAACCAACTCCTGTACCAATTATTGTAGCCATCGTAGAAGGTGTTGGCGTATTAATAAATACGTTTACAAAAGATTCGTATATACTAGGTTGCATTATATACATCACAACACCCATAGTGAACATATCTACAATAGTGGCAATTCCACCACAAATTACGAAACGAATAATTTCACTAACCGTTTTATGTTGTTTTGAGAATTCTTTATATTTATCAAGTAGAATTAAATATATTCGTTTAGGCAAAAGGAAAAGAATCATTAATATTATAGCTAATAACACGCATAAAACTGACCATATTACATTAAACACAATTTACCTCTTTTCTATTTGCTAAATTAAATTTATTGTGTTTAATTTAACAAAATTTTTTATATTAGTTGTTTTCATCAAAATTTTTTGTTTCACTTACAATAT
>ERZ1643249.3942-NODE-3942-length-12746-cov-3.969112_pt1 | contig 12746 bp, 11 predicted proteins | sample MGYA00579263_ERZ1643249 | MGnify/ENA primary metagenome ERZ1643249 (study PRJEB29033, sample SAMEA4952264) | chicken gut metagenome | biome: Broiler Chicken; feature: Gastrointestinal Tract; material: Caecum | place: Ireland | collected 2018 | study: Broiler...
TTATCCACAAATATTGGAATCAGTTATCCTTTTTGGGGATAACTATAAATGAAAAATGAATTGTCGTGGATGAGTAAAAAGGAGATTCAGTAAAGATGAAAAAAATAGGAAGAAACGATCCTTGCTGGTGCGGCAGTGGAAAAAAATATAAAGTATGCCATGAAGCTATGGATGAGAAAATTTTAGTGTTCAAAGAAAAGGGCTGTATTGTCCCGACACATGATTTGATTAAGACACCGGAACAAATTGCAGGTATCCGAGAAAGCGGAAAAGTCAATGTCGCTGTATTAGATGCTGTAGCGTCTGAAATAAAAGCCGGAATGTCAACTGAAGATATAGATAGAATTGTTGCCCGTGTGACGAAAGAGTATGGAGCTGTTGCTGCACCGCTAGGTTATGAAGGTTTTCCAAAAAGTGTATGTACTTCTATTAATAGTCAGGTTTGTCATGGAATACCTTCAGAGGAAGACATTCTGGAAGACGGAGATATTATTAATGTAGATGTTTCTACAATTTATAAAGGCTATTTTTCAGATTCATCGAGAATGTTTTGCATCGGTAATGTCAGTGAAGAAATGCGCCGTCTTGTAGATATAACGAAACAGAGTATTCAGGTTGGATTAGAGCAGGTGAAACCTTGGAACTTTTTAGGTGATATGGGTGAAGCTATCCATACATTTATTAAAGAACACGGATATTCTGTTGTCCGCGATATCGGCGGTCATGGTGTCGGACTTGAATTTCATGAAGAACCCTTTGTAAGCTATGTATCTAAAAAAGGTACGGAGATGCTGATGGTTCCCGGGATGGTATTTACGATTGAGCCAATGGTCAATATGGGCACAGATGAAATTTTTATTGATGCGGAAAATGATTGGACGGTATATACAGATGATAATATGCCGTCGGCACAGTGGGAAGTTACAGTCGCTGTCACTGAGGATGGCTATGAAATTTTAGCTTGGTAATTTAAGGATAAAAAGCTGGAGATGATGTTACATCTCCGGCTTTTTTAATATCTTTTTCTTGAAGAAAAAGAAGAACATAATACCTGTTGTTGTTGCTGCAATTATATCAGAGATCGGTTCTGCAAGAAAAACAGCAAAAACCTTATCCTGTATAAAGAGCGGCAAAATAAATATTAATGGAATTAATAAAATTATTTTTCTGAACAACGCTAAGAAAATAGATTTTTTAGCCTGTCCGAGAGCAATAAATGTCTGTTGGCAGCTGTTTTGAACACCCATAATGATAATCCCTGCAAAATATATACGGGCAGACCATGAAGTTATTGATGTCAATTCTTCGGTACTTGAAAAAATAGATACAAGAAGCTGAGGAAAAATCATATTTAACAGCCAGAAGCTGAAAGAATAGGATACTGCTATTGTAATGAGCAGACGAAAAGCTTTCCGTACGCGTGGAATATTTTTAGCACCGTAATTGTAACTGATAATCGGCTGGGCACCCTGAGTTAGTCCTGTAATCGGCAGTGAGTAGATTTGCATCATACTGGAAAGGATAGTCATAGCGCCCACAGCAAGATCACCACCGTAACGCTGAAGAGATGTATTAAAACAAATATTCAGGAGACTTTCGGTACTCTGCATAATAAATGGAGCAAGGCCTAATGCAAGGACAGAACTGATTATATGTCTGTTAAATTTAAAGAATTTCAGTTTTAGTTTTAATACAGTTCTTTTGCCTGTTAAAAATTTAAGTACCCATAAACATGATACACCTTGAGATATAATGGTAGCAAGGGCGGCACCCGGTACACCCATATTCAGCAAAAAAATAAAAATAGGGTCAAGAATAATATTAATGACAGCGCCTATTGTTACGGTAAGCATACTTATTTTTGCAAAACCTTGTGCTGAAATAAAAGGATTCATGCCCAGCGAAATCATAACAAATACTGTGCCTAAAACATAAATGTTCATATAAGAGGTACCATAATCAATCGTTTCGCTGCTGGCACCGAACAAAAAAAGCAGAGGTCTTGAAAATATAAAGAAAAAAACCGTCAGAATAATTGATATCACAATCAGCAGAGAAAAACAATTTCCAAGAATTTTTTCTGCTTCAGGCTGATTTTTTTCTCCCAGTTTCATAGAAGCACGCGGAGATCCTCCCATGCCAATTAATGAGCTGAATGCGGTGATAATCATGATAATCGGAAATGTCAGTCCGACGCCGGTCAGCGCAAGGGGGCCGATATCTTCAATATGTCCGATATAAATACGGTCAACAATATTATAGAGCATGTTGATAATTTGTGCCGTAATAGACGGAAGGGCAAGATCAGCCAGAAGTTTTCCGATGGGGGCAGTACCAAGTTTGTTTGTTACTGTACTTTCCATAAATCAATCTCTCCTTGATATTATTATCTTATAATACATTATTATAGTTCATGCACGGGCGGAGTTTCAATGCTCTTTTCTTGACACTTGTTTAAAGGATATACTATAATAAAATGACGTTAAATGGATATAGTTTATATAGAGCTATATTTCACGGAAAGAAGGTAAAGAAGTGGTTTTTAAGGATAGAGAGTTTGTTGCGGTGCTTCTCGGAGCGGATATTAATACGTACAGCGTTGCGAGAGCTTTTTATGAGGAATATCAGATAAAGACATATGTTTTCGGAAAATATTTGTCCGGACCCAGCTGCAGCAGCAAAATTATCAATTACAGAGCAAATCCGAAGATGGATACAGAAGAAATTTTCTTAAAAGCCATAAATGCCGTATCGAAGCGCTTCAAGAAAAAAAAGATTTTTGTGCTCGGATGCGGTGATAATTATGTGACTTTAATAGGTCAGTGCAAGGATAAGCTTCCGGCAAATGTGATTGCACCATATATAGATATTGAACAAATGGACATGCTTGTTAATAAAGAGAAGTTTTATGAATTGTGCAGCACTTATGGTATTGATTATCCTGAAACTTTTATTTATAAGTCTCAAATGGGACATGATTTTGAAATTCCTTTTAAATATCCTGTAATTTTAAAGCCGGCAGACAGTGTGGATTATTTTGCGCATTCATTTGAAAATCAGAGTAAAATTTATAAACTCCACAGCAGGCAGGAAATTGATGAGATAATCGACCTGATTTATCAGTCAGGTTATACGTCCGATTTAATTATTCAGGATATGATTCCGGGAAATGACGAGCATATGCGTGTGATGACTTGTTATTCAGGACGAGACAGGAAAGTAAAAATGATGTGTCTCGGACATGTGCTTTTAGAAGAACATACACCGATGGGACTTGGAAATCATGCATTGATCCTGACAGAACCAAATGAAGAATTATATGGGCAGGCTAAGAAGCTTTTGGAAGCAATTCATTATACAGGATTTTCAAATTTTGATATTAAATACGACAAAAGAGACGGAAAATATAAGTTTTTAGAATTGAATGTCCGTCAGGGAAGAAGTAATTATTATGTGACTCAGGCAGGATTTAATATTGCAAAGTATCTTGTTGAGGATTATATTTATAATTCAGATATGTCGTTTGAAACAGGACAGGACTCATATTTATGGACAGTTGTTCCAAAAGGCGTTGCCTTTAAATATGTTATAGATGTTGATATAAAGCGTAAGATGAAAGAACTGATCAAGCTTAATAAAGCGGTGAATCCGCTATTTATGAAAGGTGATCTCAGGCCGAAGCGGTATGCCCATCTTATGGCAAATCATTTAAGACAGTACGATTATTTTAAAAAATATTATAAATAAAATGGAGAATAAACAATGAAAAAACATCAGCTGAATGAATATCTGGAAATATTAAAGCAGTACGGATTGGTTGAAAGCTTTGATCTGTCCGGTGCAGGCGATGTGGAAATTGAGGGATTAACTTATAATTCAAAGGAAGCCGGCGCAGGAACGCTTTTTGTATGTAAAGGCGCTGCTTTTAAAGAAGAATATTTAAAAATGGCTGTGAAAGCAGGAGCAGCCGCTTATGTCAGTGAAATCAAATATGATGAGAAGGAGCCTTATATTATCGTCAGTGATATAAAAAAGGCAATGCCTAAGCTGGCGAATCTTTACCATGATTTTATTTGGAAAAAACTGAATCTGATCGGTCTGACGGGAACGAAAGGAAAATCGACGACAGTTTATTTTATTAAGGCGATTTTAGATGATTATTTGGTAGGATGCGGAAAAAAAGAAAGTGCTGTGATTTCATCAATCGACACTTATGACGGGGTTGTGAATGAAGTATCCCATTTGACAACACCGGAAGCGCTGGAACTGCACAGACATTTTCAAAATGCCGTAGATTCGGGTATTGAATTTCTTGAAATGGAAGTTTCAAGTCAGGCGCTTAAATATCACAGAGTTGATGATATTGTCTTTGATGTTGGAGCTTTTTTAAATATTTCCGAAGATCATATAAGCCCTATTGAACATCCGGATTTTGATGATTATTTTCATTCTAAATTAAAGATTTTTTCACAAATCAAAACAGCATGTATTAATTTGGAAAGTGATCATTTAGACGAAATTATGGAAGCAGCCAAAGCCTCCGAGCGTATAAGAACATTCGGTTTGACGCCGAAAGCAGACATTTATGCAGATCATATCCGCAGAGAAGGTACAGACACAGTATTTGAAATACATTGTGACCGGTTTGATATGGAATTCAGAATTTCTATTCCGGGCGCTTTTAATGTTGAAAATGCGCTGGCAGCTGTCGCTGTCCTTTATGATTATCCTATTGATGCGGAGCATATTTATAATGGTCTATATAAGGCGCATCCCAGCGGTCGTATGGAATTGTATGCAACAGAAGATAAGAAAGTGATTGCAGTGGCAGATTTTGCACATAACAAACTGAGTTTTGAAAAGCTGTTTGGGTCGATGCGCGCAGATTACCCGGAGTATCATATGATTGCTTTTTTCGGCTGTCCGGGCGGCAAGGGATTCAACCGAAGAAAACCGATGGCGGAGGTTGCGGCCGCCTATGCGGATAAAGTTTATATTGTTGCCGATGATCCGGGTGATGAGCCTTTTTCACAGACATCAGCGGAACTGGCATCTTATATAGAGCCGACAGGAACGCCGTATGAAATTATTGAAAATCGCGCCGAAGCTATCGAAAAAGCTTTTCGGCAGATTAAACAGCCTACAGTGCTTGTGATGGCAGGCAAAGGCAGCGATCAGTTTATTAAATACGGAAAAACTTATGTGCCATGTGCCTCTGACGGGCAGGTTGTTGCAAAGTTGATCAGAGAATACGATGAAAAATACAGGTAATTTTTTATATAAAAGATTAGATGAATATGGTAATAGTGATTACTATCCTTTCCATATGCCGGGACATAAACGAAATGGAAAATATATGAGTTCAAATGCCCCGGTAAAGACAGATATTACAGAAATTGAAGGTTTTGACAATCTGCATCATGCACAGGGTATTATTAAGGAGGCTCAGGAAAGGGCGGCGTCAGTCTTTGGGGCAGAAGAAACACATTTTCTTGTCAATGGGAGTTCCGTCGGACTGATTGCAGCAATATATGCATCCACAAAACAGGGAGACCGTATTCTGGCGGCGAGAAACTGCCACAAATCGGTATATCATGCCATTGAACTGAGAGGATTATATCCTGTTTATGTTTATCCGAAAGTACATCAGAATTATGGTATTGATCAGGGGATTGATCCGGAAGATGTCAAAAAAGCTCTTCAATTACATAAAGATATTAAAGCAGTGATTATTACATCGCCAACGTATGAAGGGATTGTTTCTGATATTCAGAAAATTTCAGATGCGGCACATCAATACGGCGTGCCCTTAATTGTAGACGAAGCACACGGGGCACATTTTGGATTTCATCCGGCTTTTCCAAAAAGCGCTCTTAGTTTTGGTGCAGATATTGTAATAAAAAGTTTACATAAAACATTGCCGTCACTGACCCAGACGGCGCTTCTGAATATTCAGGGGACGTTGGCGGACAGAGAACTGACCAGAAAATATCTGACTTATTTTCAGACGAGCAGTCCGTCTTATATACTGATGGCATCGATTGACCGATGTGTATGTTTTTTAGAGAAACATGCAGAGGAAGCCTTTGAAAATTATGATGCGCTTCTGGATGAATTTTACAAAAAAGCGGAAAATTTAAAACATTTTGACATTTTGGACAGGAATAAATTGACAGATCTTTCTATTTGCGATTTTGACAGATCGAAGATTGTCATATATTCAAATCCGGTTACGGCTTGCGGAAATGAAATTTATGACGTATTATTAAAACAGTACCACCTTCAGTTAGAGATGGCGTCAAAAGATTATGTTCTTGCGATGACATCATTGTGCGATACACAGGAAGGTATGTCAAGGCTGTATGAGGCGCTGAGTGAATTGGACAATCAGGGAAAATTTATATCTTTATATCCGAAAAGCGAGCTTACTTTTAATATAGAATGTGCAGATGTTCAGATGAATATTGAGGAAGCAGTTTCAGCACAGCATACCTCCGTGCCTTTGGAATTTTCTGAAGGCCGAATCAGCGCAGAGTATGCTTATATTTATCCGCCGGGAGTGCCTTTTCTCGTTCCCGGGGAGCGGATAAAAAAAGAACATATAGATAAGATTAAGACATTTTGCCGGTCGGGTTTTTCAATAGAAGGGCCGAATGACCCGGCAATGAAAAAAATTCAGGTAATCAGTGAAAAAGTATGAGGTCAATGATGGGAAAATTATTTTGTATTATGGGAAAAAGTGCATCAGGCAAGGACACAGTTTATAAGGCACTTGTCAATGATCCTGAGCTGCATCTTCATACTGTCGTGCCTTATACGACCCGACCGATCCGTGAAGGAGAGGCAGAGGGTGAGAATTATTATTTCGTTGATGAATCAGTATTTTGCCGCATGGCGGCAGAAGGAAAGATTATCGAGGATCGGGCTTACAATACCGTTGATGGATTGTGGAGGTATTTTACGGCAGATGACGGTCAGATAGATTTTTCAAAAGGTTATTTTATTATTATCGGAACATTGGAAGCTTATGTAAAAATGGCCGCATATTTTGGCAGAGAGTCGGTCATTCCGATTTATATAGAAGTTGAAGACGGACAGCGGCTGCATAGAGCTATTGCTCGGGAAGAGATTCAAAAAAAACCTAAGTATGCGGAGCTGTGCCGGAGGTTTCTTGCAGACAATGAAGATTTTTCAAGTGAAAAATTGGCAGCAGCAGGAGTTTGCAAGTTCTATGAGAATAATTGTCTTGAGCAATGTATTAATGACATTAGGGCAGATATTTTAAAGGAACTTCAAAAACAGCGAAAGGAGACGCCGGAAATATGGCAGGGTTTAAAGCAATTATAGGACATGAGCAGGTTATTGCTCACTTAAGTACAGCGCTTAAAAACGAAAAAATTTCTCATGCGTATATATTTAATGGAGAACATGGCTGCGGTAAAAAGATGCTTGCAAAAACGTTTGCTAAAGCATTGGAATGTGAAGCAGGCTATGGCGACTGCTGCGATATGTGCCGTGCATGCCATCAGGCAGATACGGGAAATCACCCGGATATCCGGTGGGTGACCCATGAGAAGCCATCCAGCATTGGCGTTGAGGATATTCGTGTACAGGTCAATAATGATATTGAAATTAAGCCGTACAGCGGTAAATATAAGATCTACATTATTGACGAGGCTGAAAAGATGACGCAGCAGGCGCAGAATGCTCTTTTAAAGACAATTGAAGAACCGCCGTCATATGGTGTGATCATACTTTTAACGAGCAGTATTGATGCATTGCTGCCGACGATCCGTTCAAGATGTGTGACATTGAATTTGAAAGCGGTAGAGTTTGAGAAAATTAAAGATTATCTGATGCAGCAATATGAAATTCCGGACTATCAGGCAAAAGTATGTGCTGCATTTGCTCAGGGAAATGTGGGAAAGGCTATCCGTATGGCCACATCCTCTGATTTTAATGCGATGCAGGAGGAAGTCATTCATATTTTAAAAAATATCGATCAGATGGAAGTTCATGATATTATGAATGAGATTAAAAATCTTTCTGAATATAAAGTGGATATTTACGATGTGATCGATATGATGATGATCTGGTACAGAGATATTATGATGTTAAAAATCACAAATGATCCGAACTTGCTGATATATCAGGAGGAATATGGGGCATTAAATAAGCGTGCGAAAAAGACATCTTACAGCGGTATTGATACAATTATTCAGGCAATGGAAAAGGCAAAAGTGCGTCTTAGAGCCAATGTCAATTTTGATCTGGCATTGGAAATGATGCTTTTAACAATAAAGGAGAATTAGCGTGATTCATGTAATAGGTGTTCGATTTAGAAAAGCAGGTAAAATTTATTATTTCGATCCGGCAGATTATGAAATAGAAGCAGGTCAGCATGTCATTGTTGAAACAGCAAGAGGTATTGAATACGGTCTTGTAATGATCGGAAAACGTGAAATTTCAGAAGATAAAGTTGTTTCTCCACTGAAGCCGGTAATCCGAATAGCGACCCCGGAAGACGACGAGACTGAACTTAAAAATAAAATGAAAGAAAAAGATGCTTATAAAATTTGCATCGAAAAGATAGCAAAGCATAAGCTGGATATGAAATTGATCGATGTAGAATATACATTTGATAATAATAAAGTTCTGTTTTATTTTACAGCAGACGGAAGAATTGATTTTCGTGAACTTGTTAAAGATTTAGCTTCGGTTTTTAAAACGAGAATAGAACTGCGTCAGATTGGTGTCAGAGACGAAACAAAGCTTGTGGGAGGTATCGGTATATGCGGCAGAGGTCTGTGCTGCAGCACATATCTGTCTGAATTTGCGCCGGTATCTATTAAGATGGCAAAAGAACAAAATTTATCATTAAATCCGACAAAAATTTCCGGTGTCTGCGGCAGACTGATGTGCTGTCTGAAAAATGAGCAGGAAACTTATGAATATTTAAATAGTAAGCTTCCAAATATCGGTGATATGGTAACGACAGAGGACGGTTTTAAGGGTGAAGTTTCAGGTGTTAATGTGCTCAGACAAATGGTAAAAGTTATTGTCAATGTCGGTAAAGATGAAAAAGAAATTCGTGAGTACAAAGTAGGTCAGCTTAAATTCAAGCCAAAACGTAAAAAAGAAAGATTGAATTTATCGCCTCAGGAATTTAAAGAACTGGCAAAATTGGAAAAAGATCATGACACAGTATTCTAAAGAATATTTAAAAGAAGATGAACGTCTGGATGATCTTGAGCGTAATGGCTATAAAATTATCCAGAATCCGCATAAATTTTGTTTTGGCATGGATGCTGTCCTTTTATCAGGATTTGCCAAAGCCAAAAAAGGTGAGAGAGTTATTGACCTTGGTACGGGAACAGGCATTATTCCGATTCTGATGGAGGCAAAAACAGAGGCATCGCATTTGAGCGGACTTGAAATTCAGGAAGAGAGCGCTGACATGGCCAGACGGAGTGTTGCGCTGAATCATTTGAATGAAAAAATTGATATTATTGTCGGTGATATAAAAAATGCGTCTGAAATCTTTGGAAAATCATCTGCTGAAGTTGTCACATCGAATCCGCCGTACATGATAGATTGTCATGGTATTAAAAACCCTCAGGAGCCAAAGGCTATCGCGCGTCATGAAATTTTGTGCAGTCTTGATGATGTTGTACGTGAAGCAGCAAAGATTTTATGCCCGGGAGGAAGATTTTATATGGTCCACCGGCCGTTTCGGCTTGCAGATATTTTCAGGACACTGGACAGGTATCATCTTGAGCCGAAGCGAATGAGGCTTGTGCATTCCTTTATAGAACAAGAACCTGTGATGGTTTTAATTGAGGCAGTCAGGGGCGGCAGACCGAGAATAAATATTGAGAAGCCGCTCATTATTTTTAACAGTCCGGGTGTTTATTCGGAAGAAATTAAAAGAGACTACGGATTTTAAATTTCAGGCATACTCTTTTGATAAGTATCATACAATGCAATCAAAAGGGGGACTGAGTATGGCTGAGTATCATCGTTTTGTATCTTATGTGTATGCTTATGAAAATAATCTGAAAACGCGCAACAGCGGTTTCGCCCGTGTTGAAACGAGAGACCGGCAATGTTTCATTTATTTACATATGAAAGAGATGTATGGCGGCAGTCATACAATCTATAGAGTATATTTGTTCAAAAGAGCAGAAGACGGCATCACGGCGATTTATTCAGGAAATATAAGGCAGTGTCAAAATCAGGGTGATTTTGAATGCAGAATAACAAAAGACAATATTATGGATTCCGGCATTTCATTGAATGAGATTGCCGGAATTGTTGTTCTGGGAGACTGCGGAAGGAAATTTGGCACATGTTGGGATGATGAACCGATAGACATGTCGATGTTTGATCAGATGAAAGATGATGGCAGCAGGGTAATTTCTTTGAATAAAAATTTAGTGCCTCAGATTGCTGTACAGATGGAAGGAAAACAAGAAGAGACAGAAAAAGATGAAGAACCGGAAGAAATAATAAAAGAAACAGAAATAGACACAGAAAAGAAAACGGAGTTTCAGGATGAAGCAGTTCGGGCAGTTGAGACAGTTAAGGAAATAGGTTCTGAAGAAATCAGAAATGAAATATCCGATGAAAAACAAGAAAACAAAGAAGAGAACAAACAAGATGAGAAGCCGGTATATACAGAAGTATATGCGCGTAAACGGGAACTGACGATAGAGGAAAGACTGGGTAAAATGATGGCCCACGGCATAAAGATGCAGATGCCGGAGGATACGGAAATAGACAGATGTATCCGGATGGAAATACAGGATATCGGTATGATGCCGATGAAATTCTGGATTTATGCCGGAAACAGTTTTGTACTGCAGCATTATTATTCATACAGTCATCTTATATTGGCCAGAAAAAAAGACGGCAGTTATATTCTCGGGGTTCCGGGAATGAATGAGCCAAAGGACAGTTTTATGGCACAGATTTTCGGATTTGACAGATTTAAGGCTGTTGATGAAAATCAGGAGAATGCCTTCAATGGAAATTTCGGATATTGGTATGTTGAATTAACTTAATATTTCGCTTGCATAGGAGGCGCAGCCGTTTATAATAGATGATAGAAACTATTTGCATAAGAAAAGAGGAACAAAATGACAGATTTTGATAAAGTAATTCAAAGACGCGGAACAAATTGCATTAAATGGGACTTAAATCCGTTAAAAGACCGTGCCGATGTGATTCCGATGTGGGTTGCTGATATGGATTTTGAAGCGGCGCCGGGAATTATTAATGCCATGCAGAAGGTGATGGACCATAAAATTTTCGGATACCGGTTTAATTCACCGGAATATAAACAGGTGATTATTGATTGGTTTAAGCGCAGACATAACTTTGAGGCGGCGCCTGAGTGGATCTGCTATCTTCCAAATGTTGTTGTCGGATTGTCTCTGGCAGTGCAGAGCGTATCAGAGCCGGGCGATGAAATTATTTTAAATACACCGGTATACGGGCCGTTTTACAAAGCAGTGACGGATAATCACAGAGTTGTAAAAAGCTGTCCGATGAAAGAAAACGACGGATATTATACGATGGATTTTGAAAAAATGACATCACTTGTTACAGAAAAAACAAAAGCCGTCATGCTCTGTAATCCTCATAATCCGGGCGGCCGTGTATGGACACGGGAAGAACTGACAAAACTGGCAGATTTTTGTATAGAGCATCAGTTATATATTATTTCTGACGATATTCATGCGGATTTAACGCTGGGAGATCATGTGCATACGATGATCGCGTCAATTTCTGACGAAATTTCCGAGCGGTGTATTACATGTACATCGCCGTCAAAAGCATTTAATCTTGCTGGTATGCAGGCAGCCCATGCTTTTATCAAAAATGAATCGCTTCGGGAACGTTTTATGAAGCCTTTAAATGCGCTGCATTTGTCCGGAGGAAATTCTTTTGAAGAGGCGCTTGTTGTCGGCGCTTACAGAGATTCAGAAGAATGGCTGAAAGAGGCTGTAGCTTATATAGAAGGCAATGTGGACTATTTTGTCGATTATATTGGTGAGCATATACCTCAGATTTTGGCAGTGAAGCCGGAAGGAACATATCTTGTATGGGTTGACTGCAGAAAACTTCATATGCATCAGGAGCAGCTTCTGAAATTTTTTATGGATCAATGCCATCTGTTTGTAAACAGCGGTCTTGATTATGGCCCGGAGGGCGAAGGATTTGTACGGTTTAATATGGCATGTTCGAGAAAACTTGTGGAAAAAGCGGTTCGTCAGATGGAGGACGGCTTTAAAACATTGAATTGATGATAGAAACGGAGATTCCCATGGAAGAAATAAAAGAACTGCTTTCCGATATTTTAAATGTGGATTTATCAGATATGGTCATCAGCGGGGCAAAAAGCGGTGATGTCAAGAAAATTAAAGTCCGTCCTGTACTTATTAAAAATCAGCTGAATTTTCAAGTGACGCGGTACATAGGAACAAAGGTTTTTCATGAAAATGCAGAAGCCGGTCATTTGTCCGGAACACTTGCACCGGAAATTTATGAACATTTCCGTCAAGTGCAAATACGGACAAAAGCAGAGCAGATTACTGCACTGATCAGTAAAAAAGGACATGTTTCAGTCAAAAGAAAAAAATTGGCAGGAACATACGCACCGTGTCCAAAAAGTCTTGAACATAATCGGTCAAAAAGTTATGTACTTAAAGAGGGCGTGCCGGTACCTTTTCTGATCGATCTTG
>ERZ1643249.3943-NODE-3943-length-12743-cov-16.706731_pt1 | contig 12743 bp, 17 predicted proteins | sample MGYA00579263_ERZ1643249 | MGnify/ENA primary metagenome ERZ1643249 (study PRJEB29033, sample SAMEA4952264) | chicken gut metagenome | biome: Broiler Chicken; feature: Gastrointestinal Tract; material: Caecum | place: Ireland | collected 2018 | study: Broiler...
GAAAAATAATTAGGTATATTTAATGAATCTAATACTTTTTTAGTATGCATGTCCCTTGTGCCAATAGGTCCATACTTTTTAAAACTATTTAAAATATTATCATTAAGATAATCTGTACCAATCGTAATACCACCTTTATATAGTATTCTCTTTAAAAACATAGAAATATATAGTGGCTCTATATAAGGTGATATGTCAAAATTAAGCATATCATGAACATACCAAGCATTCATAATAACTTTAACTTTTTCCTTTTTATCTGGAACAAACATTTCCAAATTTTCTCTATCTACCAAATAATCTACATGTGGTAAAAATCTCTCCTGAGCATAACTTTGAACGTCATCTCCTATATTGTCTGTATCTTTATAATATAATAATCCATATTTCATAATATCCATCCTTTTATTATCCATAATATATAAAAAATTTATACAATTTTGTCATATATTATTTATTTTACTACATGTTAAGATATTTAGCAATATTTTATAATATATATTTAAACTCCCGGTATTTAAAAAGTACTGGGAGCTTATTATATATATTATTATTGTTCTATTTTTTCTTTAGTCTTAGCAGCTTTACCTACTCTATCTCTTAAGTAATATAATTTAGCACGTCTAACTTTACCAACTCTTTTTACTTCGATTTTAGCAATTCTTGGTGAATGAGTTGGGAATGTTTTTTCAACGCCAACACCATAAGATATCTTTCTTACTGTGAATGTTTCATTTAATCCACTATTTTGACGTTTTATAACAGTACCAGTAAATACCTGTATTCTTTCTTTATTTCCTTCTTTAATTTTGATGTGTACATCTACTGTATCACCAACTTTAAACGGTACTATTTCTTCTTTTTTATATTCATTTTCTATTGCATTTATTATATCCATTATTATTTTCCCTCCTTTTTTGGAATTATTTTATTATTTATTAAATCTGGTCTATGTTTTTGTGTTATTCTAATAGATTCTTTTTTTCTATAATCTGCAATCATTTTATGATGTCCAGATAAAAGTATATCTGGTACTTTTCTTCCCTTAAATTCATAAGGCTTAGTATATTGTGGATATTCTAATAATCCATTGGTATGAGATTCTTCAGATAAAGATTCTTGACTAATTACACCTGGTATAAGACGAATAACACTGTCCATTAAAACTTGACATGCAAGCTCGCCACCAGTAAGTACATAGTCTCCAATTGAAATTTCTTCTACATTATATTCTTCAATTATTCTTTCATCTATTCCCTCATAATGACCACAAATAATTATATAATTATAATTACTTTTCGAAATATTTTTAGAAATATTGTAATTCAATACTTTTCCTCGCGGAGACATATATATAATTTTTATCTCCTTTTTATATTTTTCTAAAGATAAAACAGCATAATCTATAGCATCTCCTAAAGGTTGTGCAGACATTATCATACCACTTCCCCCACCATAAGGCGGAAAATCTACTCTTTTATGCTTATCCTTAGTAAAATCTCTTATATCTAATACATCAATTGATACAATATCTTTATCTATTGCTCTTTTAATAATACTAGTACTTACAAAAGCATCAAACATTTCTTTAAAAAGTGTTAATACAACAAATTTCACTATTATATTAGTCCTTTCATTATCTCTACATATATTTTCTTATTTTTAATATCCACTTTTTTTATAACTTGCTTTATAGCTGGTAAATATACTTTTTTATTATCTTGTGTTATAACTTCATAAACATCATTTGCTCCAGTATTATATATATATTCTAATTTTCCAAATAAACTATTTGTATTTATATCTATAATATCAAGACCTAATAAATCTTTAACATAATAATTATCATCCTCAAGTTTATCTAGATTTCTTTCGTCTATATATACATACTTTCCTCTAAGCTTTTCTGCTTGTTCAATAGTATCAACACCAGATATCTTACAAAGAAGCATACCTTTTTGAATTCTACAACTTGTTTTGTAGCATTCTCCATCCATATTTTCGTCTAAAAATATATTTTTAAGTTTTTTAGACAATTTTTCTAAATCATCAGTATATGGATATATTTTTACTTCTCCTTTTATACCATGTACATTTACTATCTGTCCTATTAAAACACTTGACATATATTAATTATTCTCCTTTGTTTCTTCAACATCTACAGAGACTTTTTTTGATTCTTTTGCAGCATATGCATAGATAATTTCTCTTATAGAACGAATTATTCTTCCTTCTTTTCCAATTACTCTACCCATATCTTCTTTTGCTACTTTTAACTTTAAAGCTACTTTCCCTTCAGTTTGAACTTCAGAGATTTCGATCTTTTCTGGATAAGCAACAAGATTTTTAACTATGTATTCTAACAAATCTTTATACATTATTCTTGTCCTCCTATATTTCTAATCCTGCTTTTTTAATAAGAGCCATAGCAGTATCTGTTGGTTTAGCTCCTTTTTTAATCCATTCTGCTACTTTTTCTGTATCAATTTTTAATTCAGCAGGTTCAGTCATCGGGTTGTATGTTCCTACTTTCTCAATGAATCTTCCATCTGCTGGATATCTAGAATCAGCAACAACTATTGTATAATATGGAGCTTTTTTGGCACCATCTCTTCTTAATCTAATCTTTACCATCAAGTTTCACCTCCTTATAGTGAATATAAACAATTTTACTTAAATAATTTGTTCATTCCTGGTATTTTAGGATATTTTCCATTACCACTCATCATAGATTTCATCATTTTTTGCATTTGTTCAAACTGAGTTATAAATCTATTGATATCTTGAACTTTATTTCCACTTCCCTTTGCAATTCTTTGACGACGTGAAGCATTCAAAATCTTAGGATTTCTTCTTTCTTCTTTTGTCATCGAAGTAATAATTGCATCTATACGAAGTAATTGTTTTTCATCAATTTCAACATCTCTTATCTCTTTAGGTATTCCTGGAAGCATAGCAAGAATTTGCTTAAAAGATCCCATTTTTCTTATTTTTTTCATTTGAGCTAAATAATCATCTAAAGTAAACTCATTTTTCTTTATTTTTTTCTCTAGCTCTACAGCTTCCTCTTCCTCATAAGCTTCTTCTGCTTTATCTATAATAGAAAGTACATCTCCCATACCTAAAATACGAGATGCTATTCTATCTGGATAGAAAGGCTCTAAATCACTAAGCTTTTCTCCAACTGATGCAAATTTTATTGGCTTTTTAGTAATACTTTTTACTGAAAGAGCGGCACCACCTCTAGAATCGGAATCCAATTTTGACATTGTAATAGAATCGATCCCTAGCTTATCATTAAAAGTTTGTGCTACATTTACAGCCTCTTGACCAATCATAGCATCAATTACAAGCATTATTTCATGTGGTCTTATTGTTTTTTTCAACTCTACTAGTTCATTCATTAATGCTTCATCTATTTGCAATCTACCAGCTGTATCTATAAGTACTACATTACACAGCTTAGAATTTGCCATTTTTATACCATTTTTTGCAATTGATATTACATCTTTATTGTCTGGCTCACTATAAACATCAACATTTAAACTTTTGCCTAAAGTTTCAAGTTGTTTTATAGCAGCAGGTCTATATACATCGCATGCTATCATAAGTGGTTTTTTACCTTGTTTTCTTAGATAATTACTTAATTTTCCACATAATGTTGTTTTACCACTACCTTGCAATCCTACAAGCATTATTACTGTTGGTGGATTTGAAGAAAAATTAATTCCACTATTTGTATCTCCTAAAAGTTCTGTTAACTCATCTCTTACTATTTTAACAACCTGTTGTCCTGGTGTCAAAGATTTCATAACATCTTCACCTAATGCTTTAGATTCAATAGATGAAACAAAATCTTTTACAACTTTATAGTTAACATCCGCCTCAAGAAGAGCAAGTTTTACTTCTCTTAGCATTTCTTTTAGTTCTTTTTCTGAAATTCTTGTTTGACCTTTAATTTTCTTCATTACATTTTGCAGTTTATCTGACAAGCTATCAAACATTATATATCATCCTCACTTCTTAAGAGTTTTTTTAACTGTTGTCTTTTTTTATTTAAATCTTCACTATCACATAACTCATATGCCTTTTTCATTCGTTTTGTAAGAGATAATGTTTTAGTTACATTTTCAAAATTTAGCAATGTACTTTCACTTGATTTTATACTATCCCTTACCGCCTGATATGAAATATTCTTATTTTCAGCAATTTCTCTTAAAGATAAATTATATAAATAATATTCTTCAAATATTTCTTGCTGTTTTTGTGTTAATAATTTACCATATATATCATATAGCAAAGTAAATTCTACATTTTTATCCATAGGAATCACCTTAAAAAATGTGTAAAGCTTAAAAACTTTACACATATTATACATTCTCACATCAATTTTGTCAACTATTTATTTAAAAATATTTAATTTTTAGCTTATTTCTTTTAATTCATTTATTTGTTTTTCATATTTTTTTGATAAATCTTCAATTTTTATACTACCTTTTGAAATCTCTTTATTTAACTTTAAGGCTTGAATAACTTGATCTCTATCTTTTTGTTTTTCTTCTTCACTTAATTCATCATATGATACCATAAGGCTAATATCCCATCCAAATTTTTCATCTTTTTTCTTTAATATTTCATTTTCATCAATACCTTGTTGCTCTAATTTATTCATATATGCTGTTATTATTATTTCTTTTCTTGAACACCATTCATCATGTACTTTTTTTGCGCATTCTTCCATTTCAGCATCACTTAACTCTTCTTTTTTTCCAACAATAGGCACTACTGCAAGTCCTGCTTGAAGATTTTCTTCTTGCCAATCTCTTGGTAATTCTTCATATGTAACATCATTTGTAACTTTCTACCTTGGCTCATACTTACCATCTTCAAGTTTTCTAGGCTTTCTCCATTCGTCATGAAGTCTAGATCCGACTTCTAATCCTTTTATAGTATTTTCATCCATATATTACCTCCTTTTAACTCTTTTTTCTTTTTAAAAACTCTATGGCCTTTCTCATCCTTATTTTGTAATCCTCAATTTCATCTTTCATTTTTTGTATTTCATCATCAAGCTCAATTAATTGCAATTCATATAGCACACTTATAAGAAGAGCTTCATCTCCATTTATATCTGATTCTTTAATTTTTCCTGTCTCAAAATCTGATTTTATTTTTTCTAAATTATTAATAGTTAATATTTTATTTTCCAAGATTATTACTCCTTTCTTCTTCTTTTATCTCTTGCTCTACTTGTTTTAAGTGCTCTTCTATACTTTTAATATCTTTTAATGCTTCTTCTAGCTCAACAATCTTTTTATTTTTTTCATCTACCTTTCCCTTATATTCAGCTAAACTATTCTCTCTTATTGTAACTTTTTTTACCAAATCTAATATGTATTCATAATATTCCTGTTTCTTATTATTTAAGTTTCCAACTTCTACTGCCTTTTGATGAGTATTTAATTTTTCACTAGATAATATTTCTGATAATTTCTTATCCATTATTTTCTTTGATAATTCTTTTGCATATTCCTTAAAACTTTCTACTCTTGCTTCTACATCTTTATATTCATGCTCTTTTTCTAATTTATTGTCTTTTCTTTGAATATTTTCTTCTTTATCATCATTTTCTTTTATATTTATATTAACATTCTCTTTATCACTTTCAAATTTACTTTCAACTTTTACATTATCTTCTAAATTAACTTTACTATCTATATTACTAATTTTTTTCTCATTATCATCTTTTAATACTACATCATTTAAATTTTGTTCTTCTTTTTCATTATCTATTAAATCTTCTGCATCTTTTGTTTTTTTATCTTCTATATCTAAGTTATTTTCCTTTATTTCCTCTTTAATAGCACTTTTCTCTACATCTTCTTTATTATCTTCCAAATTATTTTCTTCCTTGATATTGTCATCAAAATTATTTTCAATTTCTGTATTACTACTGCCTTTTTTATGTTCATCTTTTAGCAATGTATCTTTTTTATTTTGCTCTATTTCTTCATTATCTATAATACTTTCATTATCATTTATCTTTTCTCCATTTTTAGGTGTTTCTACTTCTATATTTTCATCTTTTGACATTTCATCTTTATTTTCTATAGAATCAATTTTGTCTTGTAAATTAGATATCTCTTCCTTTATTTTTGAAATTTCTGTATCATTATCTTTTATATCTAAATTACTAACCTTTGCATTAAGATTATTTAATTCTTCCAAAATATCTTTATTTACATTGCCATCTTGACTTATTTCATCTATTTTTTTATTTAGTCTTTCAATATCATCTTTTAAGTTTGTATCATAATACATGTTTTCAACATTAGTCTTTTCTTGATTATTTTCTTTTGAATTTTCATTATCACCATTTTTTTCTTTCTTAGTAGTTTTTGTATCTTCATCTATACTTTCAGGATCTTTTTTCTTACTATTTTTCTCTTTTATTTCATTTGCTTTTTCTTTTAACGCTTCTTTTCTTTTTTCTCTCTTTTCTCTTCTATTATTATCTGCTTGTTTTAACTCTTCTTTATTATATGGCTCAATTATACTTTCACCTTTTTCATTTACTTGTGATTTTAAACTTTCTATTTCTTCATTTAACCTTGAAATCTCATTTTTATCTATATTAATTATTGCCTCATTTTGCTTTTGTATATCTTGCTGTATTTTATTTAATAATTCTTCATATTTTTCACAATTTTCAGGTGTTAATTTTTCCATAATCCTATCTTTATTATTTTGCAGATATTCTATATTTTTTTGAGTTTCTCCACCATCACTTTTTAAATTTCCAATATCATTATTTTCTAACTTGTTTAATTCTTCTTTTACTTTATCATAACCTAGCCTTTTTACCATATCTAATAGATTATCTTTTAAAAATGCATCATATATTACATTAGAATACGCCTCTTTTAACTGATTTACTAAAGCTTCTTTTTTATCATCACCAATACTATTATTTTCTAATATTTTACCAATCTCTTCATCTCTTAATTTTATTATCTCATCTAGCTCTTTTTTTGTTCCATCCAAATTATATACTTTATCTAATTCCTTATTTTTTTCAATAATTTCAGGTTTTTGGGATACAATAATATCTTGATATGATACTTTTTCGTTTTTTCCATCAATCTCTACAGTAAAATCTTCAGAAGGAATTTCTATTACTTCATCTGTTCTTTGATATTGTCTATGAAAATCGTTAATAATTTTATTTAATGAGTTAACATCCATATTTTTATCCCATCTAATAGCATCAGAATATACCTGTAAAATAGATTTTTTAACAATATTAGGATTAATATATTCGCCACTTTCTATATTAAATATTTCTTTTGAATTATCCATATACGCTTTATTTATATTATTTTCTAGTACTTGTGCTTTTGTTTGTTCATCTAAAGATGATCCATAAGTTGGAGAATTACCTTTTGCATCCATTTCAAAAAGAGATTCCTGTACATCTATAGTAGAATCAATCATACAATCTATTCTAGATAATTTATTTTCTTTATTTCTTTGACCATTTATTATATTTTCATCTAGATTAATTGTCATTAATTCTTCACCATTTATATATGCTTTTACAACACCATTATCTAAAATATCTACATTTATATTATCTACATAATCTTTATACTGTGTATCTCTTATTGAATAATTAATATATTCTCTTATATAATTGGAAATAAGCTCATTAAATTCCTTATCACTTACTTTATTTTTTACTATTTTTTCATATATTTCTTTTTGCAAATACACTCTATCTTTAAATCTTGGCATTTTTTATCTCCTCTCGTTTTCATATATTTCCCTTGTTATATAAAAAATATATCATAAAATAAAAAATTACTCTATACTTTCGTATAAAGTAACTTAAATTATTATTTAAAACTATTTACTAATTTTTTAAAATAATTACCTCTTTCTTCAAAATTTTTGTACAAATCAAAAGAAGCACTTGCAGGAGACATAGCAACAACATCTCCTTTTTCAGAATTTTCTTTTGCATATTCTACTGCATCTTTTAAATTTTCAAATTCTACTATAGGCATTGTCTTTTTTCTACGTCTTTTAGCTTCTATTTCTACTGCCTCTTTTATTTTTGGAGAAGTTGTACCAACTAATATTAAAAGTTTAACTTTATTCATTATATATGGTCCCATAATATCATATGGAATATTTTTATCATAACCACCAGCAATAAGTATTACTTTTTGATCAAAAGATTTAAGACCTGCAATAGTACGTGTCGGACTACTTGCAATTGAATCATTATACCATTTAACTCCATTGTATTCTCTTACAAGTTCCATTCTATGCTCAACTCCGCCAAAATTTTTTGCTACTTTTTTTATCACTTCTTTACCTGTAATGTCTATTACTAAAGATGCTGCTGTACAAATGTTGGCTATATTATGCATTCCAACAAGTTTTACTTCTTTTGCATCCATTATTTTCTCTTCATTACCATTAACAGTTGATATAATCTCGCCATTTTCATAATACACACCACAATCTACTTTTTCTTCTAAACTAAACATTCTTACCTTACCTTTGGCTTTTTGACCAAATTCTTTTGTAAGCTCATTATCATTATTTAATACCAAAATTCCATTTTCATCTTGTCCATTAAATATGTTAGTTTTAGCAAAAATATATTCTTCATAACTTCTATGATAATCTAAATGATTAGGTGAAATATTTGTTATTGCCGCTCTATCTATTTTCTCATCCATTGTCATAAGTTGAAAACTACTAAGTTCAAGTACTACATAATCCTCTTGTGTTATTTCTTCTACTTTATCTAATAGAGGTATTCCTATATTTCCACCAACATAAACATTTTTTCCAGCCTCTTTTAAAAATAATGATGTAAGTGTAGTAGTGGTTGTCTTACCATCTGACCCTGTTATTCCAATTACTGTAGCATTGGTCAAATGTATAAACAGTTCCATTTCAGAAGTAAGTATAACACCCATTTGAACAGCTTTTTGTATTTCTGGAATAAATGGTTTTACTCCTGGAGATCTTAATATATAGTCTGAATTTTCTAATCCATCTAAATATTTATCTCCTAAAATATATTCTATATTTTCTAATCCATTTAACTCTTCTGGAATTTCTTCTTTTTTGTCTCTTCCAACAATATATGCACCAAGTTTATTTAAGTATTTTATTGCAGGAATATTACTTATTCCAAGTCCTATTACGGATACTTTCTTTCCTCTTATATTATTTTTAAATTCTTCTATTTTTAAATTTGACATATTTTTTCTCCTTTATCTATATTATTATATTACTATTTTAGTACTTATGCAACTAATTTTTTCAAGTATCTATCTTAAATAATTAAATATATTTGTTGTCTGCTTTACATAATACAGTAACTGTGATATAATACTCATGTATATGGAAATATATAATAATTTATAGACACATTAATACGTGTCAGGAAGGAGTTAATTATGAGAAAATTTTTAAATAACTCACGTAAATTAGACGGACTTGAAATTTATCAAATTAAAAATGAGGATAATTTAATATATCTTGCAAGAAAGGCAGACAGCGACACAGATTTAGAACAAATAAACTTTGATATAGACAAAAGAGGTCGGACTAAAAATACTTCATTTAGGAAATTATTTTAATAAAGAATCAATAATACGAATAAATCCCATACTAAAATATGTTGGAGAATTTATTCCTGTAAAGTCAAAGTTTAAAGATTGTGAATATGAAAACACATTATTAATAGATGATGTATATAAAGAAATATTTGAAAACGAATATCTAAAATATAAGTACAAATATGTATTATATGATTGTGTCGTTGAAAAAGTAAAATTCTTAACAACAGTAACACGTGTTTATCCTTCAAGAACAGTAAATCACAATGTTTATATGATAATATCCGAATAATACCAAAAACTCACTTCATTTGAAGTGAGCTTTTAATTGCCTCCTAGTATCTCCGATTGATTCAAATTTCCAGAGTACTCATAAGAACCACATGCAGTTTGATCTTCTCTTTTTTTACTATTTTTATCATTCATACATTCACATACTTTTATTGAATTTAATCTACATGTTGAATCATCTATACAATTATGTACACATTTTGCTACATTACATTTTATTCTATCATCACCTTTTCTCATATTTCTCATCTCCTAAAAATATTATTTACAAAATTTATTAAATTATACTTATTTTTAATATTGTTTTTTATGTAAATTTTTGCTATACTAAATGTATTATGGAAAAAGAAAGATATAATCACTTAAATACTTATTTAAAAAACAAATTTGGCGAAAGAACTTTAAAAATCTGCATAGATGCTAACTTTACTTGCCCCAATCGTGATGGAAAAAAAGGAACTGGTGGATGTATATTTTGTGGACAAAGAGGTTCGGGTGAACATCTAAATAAAATAGATATTCCTTCTCAAATAAATAATCATTTAAAGAGCTATAGAGGAAAAAGAGCAAATAAATTTATTGCATATTTTCAAAATTTTACTAATACTTATGATTCTGTTGAAAACTTAAAGAAAAAATATGATCAAGTTTTTATAAATAAGAAAATTGTAGGAATACAAATTGCAACAAGACCTGATTGCATAGACGAAAATATAGCTAAATTATTACATGAATATAGCAAAAAATATTATGTTTGTGTAGAACTTGGTCTTCAAACATCAAATGATAAATTAGGAGAATTAATTAATAGATGTTATTCTTCTGAAGATTTTATAAATGCTGTAAAAATCTTAAATAAATATAAAATAGATGTTATAGCTCATATAATGGTAGGACTTCCTAAAGAAGCTTTTAATGATATAAAAGAAACTGTAAACTTTTTAAATAATCAAAATATTCAAGGTATAAAAATACATTCTACCTATATAATAAGTAATACAAAATTAGAAAAAATGTATTTAGATAATGTATACACTCCTATTACTCTAGAATATTATTTAAATTGTCTTACATATATTATAACTCATATAAATCCTGATATAATAATTCATAGAATAAGTGGCGATGCTCCAAAAGATCTTCTTATAGCACCAAATTGGAATACTCATAAGAAATTAGTTCTTAATGGAATTGAAAAAATTTTAAAAGAAAAAAATTTATATCAGGGAATTTATTTTAATAAAACTAATAATTCTTAAATATATACACGTTAAAAATAGATGCTGGATTTAATATCAGCATCTATTTTTATTTAATTATTATATTTTATATATATTTTATATAATCCTTTTTTCTAGGTTTGGAACTTGGATACTCACAATTTCTATATCCTAATATACAATGTCCAACTCCTACATACTTATTTTCATCAATCCCCCAACTTTTTAATAATTCTTTTCCTTCTTCACTCTCAAATTCTTCATATGCCCTATGTATCCAACAAGAATCAACATTTAGACTATGTGCAGCATTCATCATATTTCCTATAACTAAACTTCCATCCTCTTTATATGTCATTATACTCTTATCTGCAAGAACTATTACTATTATTGGTGCACTATAAAATGGATCTATAGCTTCATTACCTGTTTTACCCATAGCTTTAAGATTCATTTTCCTTAGCTTTTCTCTTATTTTTTCATCTTGAACAACTACAATTAATGGAGACTGTGCTCCCATTCCACATGCAGCATATGTACCAGCTTCTAATATTTTATCTAGTTTTTCTTTTTCCACTTTTTTACTCTTAGCATATGATTTTATACTTCTTCTAGTTATTATATTTTCTATTATTTCATTCATGTTATCATCTCCTAAATAATTATATTATACCATATAAATACAAGAAAAAAGTAGAAAAAATTTTCTACTTTTATCCAATTATATCTAATTCTTTTTTTAATCTTTGAACTTCCATATTATATGCTTCTGTATTTTTCTTATGTTCTTGTATACTTGCTCTTAATCTCTCATTTTGCATTTCAAATAGTTTTATTAAAGCATATTTTTGATCTTCATTCATATTTTCAATAGATATATCACCACGTCTATACATATTTTGAAACTCATAAATATCTACTCTTTGATGCACACCACTAACTTTAACAGAATCACTAAATTTGTTATTTTGTTTTGCTCTTTGCGCTAAAATTTGTGCTCTTTTTTGGTCTCTCTTTTTTCTTTTTATATTAAAAAAGCCTTGAAACAATTTTTTTAAATTTCTTGAGACAAAATTTTCTCTTACCATAGGTAAATTATAATATTCTTCTACCATAATATCCTCCTAAGATTTCATAGTTAATCGTATTTTCATATCATTAAATTTGTTCATTAAATTTTTAGCATTTTCTTCTCTCATCTGTTCTATTTGATTCATAGCAACAAGCTCATTATATTCATTCGTTGCATCAATCAATTCTTGAGTTAAAGCTCCGTCCATCTGATATTTTTCCATTGAATTTTTAAATACTTTATATGCTTCAGGTAATACTCCCTCTATTATAGCTGCAACTCTTACTTTTTCAGCACGAGTAGCTATTAGCTTTCCTCTTTGATAAGATCTTTTTGCTTGTGCTTTATAATTTGCTATACTAAGCTTTACAAGCATTTTATAATCTTTTAATGTAGGAGTATACTCATTTTTTATATCAACAAGTCTGCATTTTAAATCCTGCATATCAACAGGCGCTATCTTCACTTCATTTCCTTTTTCATCCTCAAAAAGTGGCCATTCTTCATTTCTAACTAAAG
>ERZ1643249.3945-NODE-3945-length-12741-cov-8.193520_pt1 | contig 12741 bp, 18 predicted proteins | sample MGYA00579263_ERZ1643249 | MGnify/ENA primary metagenome ERZ1643249 (study PRJEB29033, sample SAMEA4952264) | chicken gut metagenome | biome: Broiler Chicken; feature: Gastrointestinal Tract; material: Caecum | place: Ireland | collected 2018 | study: Broiler...
GACATTTTCACGCTTAAAAGTAGATTGGAATATACTATAACTAGATAAGTTTATAGGAGGAATTAAATTGAAAGAATTACTAAAGATTGAGAATATATCAAAAATATATCAAGCAAAAAATGGAGAGATAGAAGCTTTAAAAGATATAAGCTTTACAGTTAAACAAGGAGAATTTGTAAGCATAATAGGACCTAGTGGATGTGGTAAATCAACACTTCTATCAATAATTGCGGGACTTGAGGATAAAAATCATGGAACTCTCTACATAGATGGAGAAGAAAGTATAGGCATATCACCTAAGATAGGATATATGTTACAAAAGGATAGCTTATTAGAATGGAGAAGTATATACAAAAATGTTATATTAGGCCTAGAAATAAGGAAAATAAATACTCCTGAAAATAGGAGATATGTAGAAGAACTTTTAAAAAAATACCATCTATATGAATTTAAAGACAAATATCCATCTCAATTATCAGGAGGAATGCGTCAGAGAGTTGCTTTAATTAGAACTTTGGCGATAAAACCGAAAATACTGTTATTAGATGAGGCATTTTCTGCATTAGATTATCAAACAAGATTAATGGTTACAAAAGATATATATACAATTATAAAAAATGAAAATGTAACAACACTAATGGTAACACATGATATTTCAGAAGCAATAAGTATGTCTGATAGAATAGTAGTGTTAACTACAAGACCAGCAACAGTAAAATCTATTCATAATATAGAATTTGAAATAGAAGATAGAAATCCATTAAGTGTTAGAGAAAGTCCTAAATTCAGCAAATATTTTGACAGCATTTGGAAGGAGTTAGATGTAAATGCATAAAAAAAACATCTCAAAAGATAGACAGAAATACTTAAGAAAAATAGCAATAAAAAAAGCAGCAATAATTTTAACACAATTAGGCATAGTAATAGCTTTTATTGCTATTTGGGAAATATGTGCTAATAAAGAAATAATTGATAGTTTTATAACAAGCCAACCAAGTAGAATATGGGAAACTTTAATAAACTTATCTAAAAACCAGCTATTAATGCATCTATGGGTAACCTGCGAGGAAACACTTATAGGGTTTGGATTAGGAGTAGCAATAGGAATTCTTGTAGCAATAATTCTTTGGTGGTCAGACTTTTTAAGCAAAGTTTCAGAACCCTTTTTAGTTGTATTAAATAGTTTACCTAAAGTAGCATTACGGACCAATAATAATAATATGGGTTGGAGCGGGAAAAGGAGCAATAATAACAATGGGGCTAGCTATTTCACTTATTGTAACAATAATGGAAATACTAAATGGCTTCCTAGAAACAGACAAAGAAAAAATAAAGATGGCACAAACGTTTAATTGCAATAAGTTTCAATTACTAACAAAAATAGTAATTCCTGCAAATATTTCAACATTTATAAATTCTTTAAAAATTAATATAGGCTTATCACTAGTAGGAGTTATAACAGGTGAATTTTTAGTATCAAAAGCAGGTTTAGGATACTTAATAGTTTACGGAGGTCAAGTATTTCAACTAGACTTAGTAATGACAGGAGTAATAATCTTGGCAGCTGTAGCAACTATATTATATGGTTCAGTAGTTTTATTAGAAAAGATGCTACTAAGAACTCATAAATTTGGATAATTAGGAGGAGACAAATTGAAAAAAATCATAATAGCAGTAATTATAATAGCTGCGATAATAGGTGTAATAACAGCAGTTGTTATATCTGTTAACAAAAATAATAATGTTCAAGATGATGGAGTAACAGTAGTAAGACTAAATGAAGTTACAAGATCAGTATTCTATTCACCACAATATGTAGCTATTGCATTAGGGTATTTTAGTGAAAAAGGAATAGAAATAGAATTAACAACCGGTCAAGGAGCGGATAAAGTTATGACGGCAGTTCTAGCAGGTCAAAGTGACATAGGCTTTGCAGGACCTGAAGCTTCAATATATATATATAATGAAGGTAAATCAGATTATGCACAAGTTTTTGCACAGCTTACAAAAAGAGATGGTTCATTTTTAGTAAGTAAAACAAAAACAGAAAACTTCAGCTGGGACGATTTAAGAGGGAAAACAGTAATACCAGGAAGAAAAGGTGGAGTTCCATATATGACATTTGAGCATGTGCTAAAACAAAATGGATTAGACCCAGCCAAAGATTTGGTATTAGATGATAGTATAAAATTCGACTTAATGGCAGGAGCATTTGCAGGAGGAAATGCAGAATATGTAACACTATTCGAACCTACAGCATCAATGACAGAAGCACAAGGAGTAGGATATATAGTAGCATCAGTAGGAGAAGAATCAGGAGAAATACCATACACAGCATATTTTGCAAAGAAAAGTTATATAGAACAAAATGAACAATTAATACAAGATTTTACAGACGCAATATATAAAGGACAGCAATGGACCGAAACTCATTCAGCAAGAGAAATAGCAGAATTAATACAAGACTTTTTCCCAGATACAGATTTAGATATGTTAGAAAGCTCAATACAAAGATATAAAGATATAGATGCTTGGAATCAAACACCAGTATTAACAGAAGAGTCATTTAATAGATTACAAGATGTAATGGAAGAAGCAGGAGAATTAGATAAAAGAGCAGATTACTCAAAAGTAGTAAACAACAAGTATGCAGAACAAGCGATAAAAAATAACTAAAAAAAACTAAAAAATATTGTTCCATTTTTTACAAAATATGATATAATGTGAGCACGGTATATAAGGAAAAGAGGGAACATAAAATGCAAAAGGAAATAAAAGACGTATTTCAAGATTATAAAAAAGAAAACAATATTGTAAATGCCACTATACAAAAAATTAATTTATACAAAAAAAGCAACAAATTAGAAATAGAAATATTTTCTCAAAATCAGCTAAGTGTAGAAGAATTAGCTGATTTTGAAACGTATTTATCAGAAAGATTTTCAATAAAGACTATAATTATAGATGTAAAATATCCTGAAATAACTCTAATTCATACCATAGAACAAGATTGGAATGAAATTACAAAATATATTGCAACTAAATTCCCAATTACAAAAGCGATTTTAAAAGGAAGTACACCCAAAATAGAAGGAAACAATATTATCATACACTTAAAAAGCAAAAGCTCTGAGTTCTTACATGCATATTCAGTAGATTTAAGTTTAGAAAAACTATTTATGAATGTTTATGGAAAAAAATATAGAGTAACATATGAAGAAAACATTACAGAAGAAGATATCGAGGAACAAAAAAACCTTTTAGAAAAAATTCAAGATAGTGTATGTAAAAATTTGATAAATAATATGGCATTCGCAACAGAAGAAAAGAAAAAAGTAGAAATTCAAACAAAGAAAAAGGAACAAGAAGAACAGACAGAAGAAACACCGCTAATATTAGGAAGAGTAGCAAATATAAAAGAACAAATTGTAAAAATAAAAGACCTTACAGCAGATTATGGCAGAATAGCTTTACAAGGTAAAATCATAAGAACAGATTCAAGAGAACTAAGAAATGGTAAAACATTAGTAATGTTTGATGTATATGATGGGACAAGCACAATTACTTGTAAATCATTTGTTGAACCTGATAAAGTAGAAAAAGTAATGTCAAGACTTAAACCAAAAACTAGAATAAAATTACAAGGCAATGTTCGGATATGATAATTTTGCAAAAGAATTAAGTGTTATTGCAAATATAATAATAGAATTACCAAAGCAAGAAGAAATTAAACGAAAAGATAATAGTTTGAACAAGCGTGTAGAATTGCATTTGCATACTCAAATGAGCCAGATGGATGCAGTAACATCTGCAAAAGACTTAATAAAACGAGCAGCTTCATGGGGAATGAAATCAATTGCTATCACAGACCATGGTGTAGTACAAGCATTCCCAGAAGCAAAACATGCAGTAGATGACTTAGGATTAGACATAAAAGTATTATATGGAGTAGAAGCATACTTTGTTCCAGATGACGAAATACCAGAGGGAGAAGCGGGCTGGAAAAAGATAAAACCATATCATGCAATAATTTTAACTAAAAATCAAAAAGGATTAAGAAATTTATATGAATTAATATCAATATCACATATACAATACTTCCATAAAAGACCAAGAATTTTACAAAGTGTATTTGAAAAATACAGAGAAGGTTTAATTTTAGGAAGTGCTTGTGAACAAGGAGAACTATATAAAGCAATTTTACAAGGAAAGCCAGAAGAGAAAATAGAGAAAATAGTTCAATATTACGACTATCTAGAAATACAGCCACTTGGAAATGATGAATTTATGATAAGAGATGGAATTGTTCCAGATAGAGAAGCATTAAAAAATATAAACAGAAAAATAGTAGAACTAGGAGAAAAATTTGGCAAATTAGTAGTAGCAACATGTGATGTTCACTTTATGGATCCACAAGATGAAATATATAGAAGAATATTAATGGCAGGACAAGGATTTTCAGATTGTGATAATCAAGCACCACTATACTTTAGAACAACAGAAGAAATGCTTGCAGAATTTGATTATTTAGGTTCAGAAAAAGCATATGAAGTAGTAGTTACAAACACAAATAAAATAGCAGATTTATGTGAAAATGTATGTCCTATTTCAAAAGAAAAATGCCCACCAGTAATACCAGGAGCAGAAGAAGAAATAAAAGAAATTTGTGAGAAAAAAGCAAAGGAACTATATGGAGACCCATTACCAGAAATAGTACAATCAAGATTAAAACGTGAGCTAGATTCAATTATAAAAAACGGATTTTCAACATTATACATAATAGCACAAAGACTAGTATTGAAATCTAATGAAGATGGGTATTTAGTAGGTTCAAGAGGTTCTGTTCGGTTCATCATTTGTAGCAAATATGCTTGGAATAACAGAAGTAAACTCACTTCCACCACATTATAGATGTCCAAATTGCCAGTATTCAGATTTCACAGATTATGGAATAAAAAACGGTGTGGATTTACCAGACAAAAACTGCCCAAAATGCGGAGCAAAATTATTTAAAGATGGAATGGATATACCATTCGAAACTTTCTTAGGATTTAATGGAGATAAAGAACCAGATATAGACTTAAACTTTTCAGGTGAATATCAGGGGAAAATACATAAATATGCAGAAGTAATATTTGGAAAAGGAAAAACATTTAAAGCTGGAACAGTAGGTACAATGGCAGAAAAAACAGCATTTGGATATGTAAAAAAATATTACGAAGAAAGAAACATACCAATAACAAATGCTGAAATATCAAGATTAGTAGATGGTTGTGTAGGAATAAAAAGAACTACCGGACAGCATCCAGGAGGAATTATAGTAGTTCCTCATGGAAGAGAAATATATGAATTTTGCCCAGTTCAACACCCTGCAGATGACCCTAACTCAGACATAATAACAACACATTTTGATTATCACTCTATAGATAAAAATTTATTAAAACTAGACATGCTAGGTCATGACGATCCAACAGTTATAAGAATGTTACAAGATTTAACAGGAATAGACCCAAAAACAATACCACTAGATGATAAAGAAACAATGTCTATATTTACTTCAACAAAGGCATTGGGAGTTACACCAGAACAGATAAACTCACAAGTAGGCTCATTTGGAGTACCAGAGTTTGGAACAAAATTTGTAAGAGACATGCTAGTAGATACAAAACCAACTACATTTGAAGAGCTAATAAGAATATCAGGATTATCACATGGTACAGATGTATGGCTAAATAATGCTCAAACATTAATACAAAACAACATAGCAACATTAAGTGAAGCAATATGTACAAGAGATGATATAATGATATATTTAATAAAACAAGGTCTACCACCAGATAAAGCATTTAAAATAATGGAAAGTGTGCGTAAAGGAAAAGGACTAAAACCAGACCAAGAAGAAATAATGAGAGCAAACAATGTTCCAGAATGGTATATAGAATCATGTAAAAAAATAAAATACATGTTCCCAAAAGCACATGCAGTAGCATATGTAACAATGGCTTTTAGAATAGCTTGGTTTAAAGTACATTATCCATTAGCATATTATGCAACGTTTTTCTCAATAAGAGCAACAGAATTTGATAGTGAATATATGATATATGGAAAAGAAAAAGTAAAAACAAAAATGAAAGAACTAGAAGAGCAAGGAAACAACATAAGTGCAAAAGATAAATCTATGTATACAATACTAGAATTAGTATTAGAAATGTATGAAAGAGGATTTGAGTTTTTACCTATAGACTTATATAAATCACACAGTACTAAATTTAGAATAGAAGATGGAAAAATAAGACCACCATTATCAAGTATAGCAGGACTTGGAGAAGTTGCAGCAGAAGGAATTTACGAAGCAGCAAAAAAAGAAGGAAAATTCATGTGCATAGATGATTTACAAGTAAAAGCAAAAATAGGAAAATCAATGGTAGAGTTATTAGGGAAATTTGGATGCTTAGATGGAATGAGCCAAAGTAACCAAATAAGTTTGTTTGGATGAAGGAGAAAAAGTTCAGACTATAGCAAGATTAGCATAAAAATTTGAACATATGTTACCATTCAGACTAAAATAAAAGAATATATCAATATATGTAGGGACGAGCAGTGCTCGTCCGTGCTTCGTTGGAATGACACAATGTTAATATTAATAAATATTCAAAAAAACGAAAATATAATAAAAAATCCATAATATACTGGCTATTTAGCCAAATCTATAGTATAGTATTAACATAGGAAATAAGAATAATTGCAGATGGGGTGCCACTTTTTATCCACAACTTCTAGTTGTGAGAATGGAGGTGGTGCTATGATAGAAGCAGTTTTATTAGAAATAATATACCTACTTTTATTTACATTAGTTGTCGAAACTATTATAGTATTTGCCTTAGTTATATTAGTTATAATTTTTAGCAAATAGGCAATGAAAAACACATCTGTAACTTGCCCAGTCAGATGTGTTTTTACATATAATACAATAGGGCAACCACGTTTGTGGTTACTTATTTCCTATTAATATTATACTCAACTTTAAAGGATTTGTCAATTTTTTTATCAAAAATTTTATTTCAATATGTTACTACTCAGAGCTAGAGACATAATCTTAACGAAAGTATGACATATTTTAATGCTTTTTTAATACTTTTGGGGACACCTTCCAAAAACAGGTTGATTTGTTTGAAAAAAGAAGCATAATTAAAAAAAGTAGTTGGGAAGATTAGTATAAATTTAAGTTATCTATACTAATATATGGACAAATGTATAAGAGAGAAGAAAAAAGTTTAGGAGACTTATTTAGAAATAGAGAAGAATTAGTATATGATAAAAAATATTTTATTTGAATAGTGAGTTTATGATAAAGTATGTAGAAAACAGAATTCTTTGGAATTTCTAAGAGAAACAATGGAGATTTTAAGAGCAAAATAAAAAGCTGTTTTAGGAAGGTGTCCCCATAAGCATCCCCATAAGCAGACAAAAACTCCGTCCCAATGTCTATTTTTATGTTTGAGGTATTAGTAAATGTTTATGGTACTCTAGAAAACAAAAATTTGTAAAATTTTGCTATGTTCGCTTGCTTTTTGGCAAAATATGTTATATAGTGTTTATCATAGGAAATGAGAATAAAGCAGATGTGAGTGTTGCCACTAAACTTCATAGTTTTTAACTATGAGAAAGTGAGGTGGTGTTTATGGTAGAATTTTTACTATTCCTAATTATAGGATTTATGATATCAATAACTATAAACGTAGCCTTATTAACAGTTATATACATACTTTGGACAAATAAGGAATAAACAAAGACACTACATTATGCTTTGGCAGGCAATGTAGTGTCTTTACGTAAATATATGTGACAACACATTTCTGTGTTTCATTTCCTATTTTTATTATACACAGATAATTTAGATTTGTCAATTTTTATTGCGAAAATTTTAAAAAACTTTAAATTAAAAAATAGACACGGAGACGGCAGACTGTCTGAAAATTGCTTACTTGAAATTTATATCCTTAATTTAGGCTAGTTTAAATAACTAACAGAACATTTTTTGATAATTATCAGACAGTTTGCCCGTTACTACTGACAGGAGAAATGAATGAGATGCGAAAAAAATATCTAATTGGTTTAGCAATTACATTAACGGTAGTATGTATAATATTGATATTTTTAAACAATCCAAGAATTGTGATTTATATGAATTGGAAAGTATATTTGCCAAAACCACAGGAAAGAAATGTAATATATAGATTTCAATACCGCGAAGGTGCAGATTTAGAAATATGGCAATATGCTGAGAAAGATATAAAAAAAATTACTAATAAAGAGATATTTAAAAATATAGGCGAACAAAATAAGGAGTTCATACAACAAAAATTAAAGGAATATTACGAAGTATTAAATGATACTAATAAACAGCTATTTAATGATAATGTAAATATTTTATCGTTGTTAGAAGAAAGTAACTATTTTGCTTATATTAATAAAGAAAATGATACAAAAACATGGTTATTATTAATAATCAATACCAAAACAAACGAGCTATACTACTTTAGTAATGTCTATTAAGTATAGCAGACAGATTTTGGCTTTAATTTTGCAAAACATAAAAACTATGATACAATATTACTAGTAGAATGTGGAGAAATTTAAATTTAAAAAAAATCCTATCAAAAATAAAAGGAGAAACAAAAAATGATTATTACATATAACAATAAAGAAGAATTTGGAAATCTATATTTACATGATTTTAAAATAACAGAATTTAATTATAATGATTTAGATAGATATATCACAATGACACTTACTAGTGAATATTTAAAAAAGACAATTCATTTAAACTTTTTAAATGTTCTATATTGTAAGATAGATGGAATGGAGGGTTTAAAAGGTGAACCAGCATATATTATAGATTGGTATGAATTATCAGATGAACCCAAAATTATATTATATAGTGAAAAAGTAAGACCAATCGGAGTTATGTTTGTAAAAGCATCAATAACTAGCATAAAAATATATTGTGAAAAAATTGATGTTGAAGAAAAGGAAATTTCATAACAAAACAAGTAGCAACCAAATAGGATGGGGTGAAATAGAATGGAAATAGGAATCAATGAATTATTTGAAATGCTAAGTTCTAATAATGATGAAAAAATACAAAAAATTGGAATTGAAGAAGGAAAAAAAATAAAAAATCTACATTTCCTTATGCAACCAATTGGTGAAAAAAGCAGTTGGGAAAATTGTGCAAGAATTATAGTACAGAAATCAGACGAAATTTTGAGTGAGTATGACCTATTCCTATTTGAATGGCTACAAGATGAAAATTGGCCTGGATTTGAAATAATCTATAATAGAATAAAAACTATGCCTGCAGAATTAATACATAGCAGTTATATCTATAGTATAAAAAAAGCAATAAAAGAAAAACACGAATCGAAATGTGATACATGGTTAATTATCCTGCTTGAACTTGCTGATAACAAAAAACTATATAATATATTAGAGAAAAAAGAAAAGAAAATTATTAAAAAATATATGAGAAAATATAAAAAAACATTGGAAGAAAGAAAAGTATGGCAAAAAGAATGGTATGAAAATGTAGAGAAAAATCATTTTCCACTTAAACTAGAAGTTATTGATGATGATAAAAATTTAAAAACAGAAGATATCTTTTCTAAAGAATATAAAAACACACTTAATAAAGTGAAACATCTGCTACCAAAGGGTAATGAAGAAGAAACATATGGAGAAATTTTTAAGACGTATTTACATAATACAAAAATGCTTCTTCCAAACGAAATACAAGATAAAATATCAGATATTAGATTATTAACATTAGGCAAGGTATTTAGAAAAGAATATAGCATAATAGAAAAAGTGATAAATTTATTTTAACTTAGAAGGATGGAATAGACACATGAGAATGCCAGAGAGTCTACAATTTCTGTGCTACAAACCAATAATGTTTGTCCCATGTCTATTTAAGCAAATATTTTTTTAGGAGGTATAAAAATGACTATAACATATAAGAATAAAACAGAATTCGAAGATTTATATTTACATGACTTTAATATAAAGGAATTTAATTATAACGATCTTGAAAAAAATATTACAATAAGAGCTACTAATGGCTACATAAAAAAAGAGATTTATTTTAAATTTACAAATGTTCTATTATGTGAAATAACAGGAGAAGAACACAGGGGAGGTATAGATATAATAGATTGGTACGTATTACCAGAAAACGAAAAAGTTATAGCTTTAAACAAGCCTTTCCAATCAGTAGGAATAGCACTTATAAAAGCATCAATGGATACTGTAAAAATATATTGTGAAAAAATTGATGTTGAAGAGAAAGATTTCATAAATAAGGCTAATAAGGATAAAGCTTATTAATATACACTTTTAAGTTAATGTAAATTTTATTTATTGAAGGTGAAGAGATGTGGGTAAAACTTGAGCTGATAGATGTCTAACAAATTTCATAAAAAAGAAGGTGAAAATAAAAATATGTTATTAGAAATTTTAGAAAAAAGTAAAAAGAAAAATAAAATTATATCTATTTATAGCAATAAATTTGAAACAAATAAATTCTCTGTGGGATATATTATTGAGATGGACGAAACTTATTATATTATTGCAAGAATATCACCATATGGAGAGTATGATGGATACGAACTAGGAAAATAAATGATATATACAAAATAGAATATGATGGAAAATATGAAAAGAAAATCAAACAATTATATGATTATAAAAATCAAAGTCATAATATGTTAGAAGAATTAGGAGAAAATCTTATTTATGAATTTTTGAATTTTGTAAAGGACAAAGAATTAGTAATTAGTGTGGAATTATGTGATAGTAATTTATGTGATGCACAAGGATATGTTAAAAAAGTGAGTATAGACAATATAGAGATGGATTTAATAGATGAATATGGATATAATGATGGAATAACTGATATAGACTTAAAAACTGTAACATCTATAATCTGTGATTCTAATGACGAATCTATATTAAAAATCTTATCAAAAATAGAAGGAAAATAAAAAATGAAACGAAAAATGGTATTAATAATAATTTCTCTAATAATAATATTTGCAATAGCAATTGCTATATTAATAATAACATCACCAACAAGCAAATATAGCATAATAAAAAAATTTAAAGATAATAAAGAATTATTTGAAAAATCAATGAAAGAATTATCAAGCGAAGCAAACATATATGACGAATATGGCAGACTAAAACCTTCAAACCCATATTATAATACAGTAAAAAATGAGACAAATTACAAAGTTTATACAGATGAAAGTGGATTTAATTATTATTATAAAGTGTATAACAATATTGGAGAATGTATTGATAGTGGATTCCATACGGGAGAAATTACATTTGAATGCATAGACAATATACTAAGTGTGAAAATGGGATTTGGAACTTATGCGTTTATATGTAGATATTATGATTTATCAACAAGTCGTGTTTCCAGATTTTATACTACACCATTAGAAATTTCAGGGGAATATATTGCTTATTTTACAAAAAAATCATAAAAATGATGAAAATAGTATTATTTTAGTTATTCAAAACATTTTTGATGAAAAAGTTTATTATCAAGAGATAAAACGTGATTTCTCCTCAAAAGTACTTGACTTATATAGCGAAACAGAATTTATTAATAATAATACACAATTAAAAATATCATATCCAATTAACTCAAGTGATGAAATTATTACAGAAGTTATTGACTTAAAGTAAGCATATGGAAGGAGCTAGTATGAGTATTGAAAAAGAAAATGAATTTATAAATTTATTTATTGTTAAAGAAAAAGCAGACAGATTAAAATATGAATTAAGCAAAAAGGACAAACGAAAAACGGGAATAGGGAAATTTTGCCATAACATAAATGATATGATAAAAACACAATATTTATATCAAAAGACGAATACATCATCACCTAATGAGTTATATGAAATAATAAGAAAAATATCAAAATCAGATGTTGCCTATGTAATATCATATGATGATAGAATAGATGGAACAGAACAAAACCTATTTGAAGCAATAAATTCATGCATACATTATGGAATGCCTTCAATAATAATTATTGAAAAGGTAGTAATTATTATAACAGAACAAGAAAAAGGCTCTCCTGAAAAATATATTCTATATTTAAATACATAGATAGACATAGGAGACTGCAGACTATCTGAAAATGCTTACTTGAAATTCATATTCTTGATTTAGGCTAGTTTAAATAACTAACGAAACAATTTTTGATAATTATCATACAATTTGCCATTCATGTGGCTAATGCAATAATGCCACAAAGGAGGAATTGAAAATGTTAGAGAAGATACACGATAATATAATAATAAAATATTCTGTTGATTTTGAAAACAGTAAAATAATTATTAATACTATAAACGAAAACGGAGAAAGAGTAGATATAATATTTGAAAATATTTTAACATGTGCTTTTGAAAATCAGCAAAAAAACAGCATTATTCTGGATATAGAAGAAAGGACAAGCAAGGAATTTATTAATGATAACATTGAATTATTAAAAAGAGATTATGGGTGGCCGATAATATTTAATAACATTGAAGAATTAAACAACACTTTAGAAACACAAAAATACAAGTACTATATTCTACAATCCTCTTATGGAATGTATGGATGGATTCTAGCTACGGGATTGCAAGAAATAAAGGTTGTAACTGAAGGCAGAACAAAAAATATAT
>ERZ1643249.3946-NODE-3946-length-12741-cov-4.875059_pt1 | contig 12741 bp, 8 predicted proteins | sample MGYA00579263_ERZ1643249 | MGnify/ENA primary metagenome ERZ1643249 (study PRJEB29033, sample SAMEA4952264) | chicken gut metagenome | biome: Broiler Chicken; feature: Gastrointestinal Tract; material: Caecum | place: Ireland | collected 2018 | study: Broiler...
TTTTACTCCCGCGCTGTTACGCTGGAAGGTTTTCGGCGGTGGTTCAGCCTGGAGCGAAACGCGCTCCGGGTCTTTTTTCTATATTTGGCGTGAGTATCCCGCGCTGTAACAGGTATCTATTTTGCAGCGTCACCACAGCGGCGAATCGCCGCGGATAAACGCGCACTCACATTGTGGGTGCGCGTTTTGTTTTACTCCCGCGCTGTTACGCTGGAAGGTTTTCGGCGGTGGTTCAGCCTGGAGCAGAACGCGCTCTGGGTCTTTTTTCTATATTTGGCGTGAGTATCCCGCGTTGAAACAGGCATCTTTTTGCAGCGTCAACAATACCTTTCTAATTTAAAAAAGCCTTACAAACCCCGCAACTGTGGGATTTGTAGGGCTTTTTCCTTTGTTCTGAAAAGCCGATACTGCACTGACGGATTATTTTAAAAAAGGGAAGGGATTCCAGCAGAGGGCAGCAGTGAAAATGCCGGGAGGCAAGCGTGGCAAAGAGTGCTTATGTTTGATTCTTTTTTCGGTAATGCGCTGGGGTATAACCGGTAGTCTCTAAAAATATACGGCGGAAATTGCGGTCATCCGGGTAACCCGCCTGAACCCCAACGGATGAGATGGATATTTTCGTGTTGGCAAGCAGCTTCTGCGCCTGCTGAATCCGCAGCTGTTTTAAATAATCCCCAAAAGTTAACCCGGCTTGCTCCTTAAACAACTGGGAAAAACGGCTTTTACTCATGGCGGCTATTTCCAGAATATCCGATAGGGATATATCTTTCATATAATTTGTTTGAATATAATCCATCGCTTTGTGGATCGAATACACGGAACTATCCTGCGGGCAAAGACAGGCGGCTGTGTCCGACCGGAGCTTTTTCAACCACTGAACCCACTGATACCACCACGTCAAATTTTCCGTTTGGGTGAAATAATCGGTTGGGGTCAGATGGAGGTAAGACGCGCAGAAAAGATACGGCTGGTAGAGAAATACCACCAGTTCTTCCCGCGTCATTCGCATTTCCGGGATTTTTTGCAGAATTTCCTGAAAAGCCTTGTCCTGCATCAGCCATTCAGAGCCTTTCATAAGGGCGGCCGTCTGATCCCGTTCATCTGGCCTTTCCAATAGTTCGCCCTCCTGGCAGAAGTAGCATTTACATTCCGGCTTGTACAGATAAAACAGCCGGGTATTGAGATACTTTTTAATTTGGCCGGTTAGCTGCCGGAACGACTGGCCGAATACGCCTGTCATTTTCAGGCAGATGATTTGAGGAGCCGCAGGCGGTTCTTCCCCCGTAGGCAGCAGCCACATATTTTCCGCCAGTTTTTGCAGAGCATCTCCTTTATGAAAGGGCTGACCCGGATCTAAATTGACGCAAACCGTCAACTCGTCGGTTTCACAGCAGGTTTCACCGGGGAGGCTGGCCAGCCGTTTCAGCAGGTTTTTCAGGATACTGCCGAAATTCTGCCGTTCAATCTGCGTTTTTGTAATATAATCGACTGCCCCCAGGCGCAATGCCTGCTGGACAAAATCAAAGTCCTGATGCATCGTCATAACGACAATGCGGACTTTTGGATAATCTTTCCGCACTCTTTCTAAAAATTCAATGCCGGATATTCCCGGCATCGTCAAGTCCGAAAACATCAAATCGGTATCTGGGTGCTCTTCCAGAAAATGAAGGGCGGCGCGCCCATTTTCCGCTTCTCCGATAATTTCGATATGATAGCTTTCCCAGTCAATTAACCGCCTCAATTCGCTGCGCACCAGCTTTTCATCGTCAACAATCAGAGTCTTTAGCATAATACCCTCCTTTTGTAAAGGGAAGAATAATCTCTATGCAGCTTTCATTTCCCACATTTTCCGCTCGAAATTCGTATGCATGGGGAAAGGCGGATTCCAAACTTTGCACAACATATTGGATACCGATTCCATTGTTGGAAATATCCTCTTTCGATTTGAGAATCCTATGGATTTTTTCTACATCAATTGGCGTCCCATTATTATAAATCCTTATAGAAATTTTGCCATTTTGCAGGACAGAAGTGTGGATATGGATCCGGCCGTTTCCCTCCAAACCGTGAAAAATAGCGTTTTCTACAAGCGGCTGAAGCAAAAACCGCGGGCATTCTGTCTGCAGCATTGGAGCAGGCATGGTATTTTCTATATAAAAATCAAGGTTGTACTTTAATTGTTGGATGGTAATATAGCGGGTAATAGCGTCCAGTTCACTGGCCAAAGTCGTTGTCTTATCCTTCTCCATATTGTACATCAGCAGTTCGTTTAAGGACGATACAAACGTTTCAACTTCGCAGTATTCCTTCTGAGACGCGTACCATTTCAACGTGTCCAATGTATTATGTATAAAATGCGGGTTGATTTTTGACATCAAATGTTTGATCTCCAGCTGGGACTTTTCCCGCTCTTTTATTTTGACCGCCTGAATCAAAGAAAGGATCTGCAGTTTCATCTTATGAAAGTATTCAAGGTTCTGATCCAGTTCCCGGACATGGATTTTCTGAATGCGGGCTTCAATATCATCGCCCAGGATATTATCCAAGTTTTCCTGGAACGCCCGGAGAGGCTTATAGATGGATTTCCAGATCAGCATGCACACCACAAAGCTCAAGCCCGTTGCCAGCGCCGTTATCAGCAGAAAACCGATGTTAATCTGGTGAATATAGCGGTTGTATATATTCTTAGGAACAAATATCTGTAAGCTCCAGCCCTGTTTGTCGTAAAGGGCATAGGGCAAATACGGCCTGTCATGGATTGTTACCCCGCCGGCTCCGCTTTCCGGGATCTCTTGAAAACAGGGGATCACGGACTCGCTGCTGGAATAAACCACCTGCCCGGTGTCGGATACCACTGTATAGATGGCGTCCATTTGGTCTAAAGTTGCGGCGGAAAAATCTTCCATCTGTTTATAGCCGGATTCAATATATAAAATGATTTCCGGCGTGTCATAAAAGGAAAGCGTCCGCACCAGGGAAACAACCGGATAGCGTCCCGCCTTGGACCTGGTGTCGTGAGGGCCGTAGAGCGTAATCAGGTTTTGCCTGCACAGCCGCATGCCGGACTCTGGGAGCTGCGCCCGCGCCAATGAGGACTCGTTAATTTTTGTTAAAACGCCGTCATCGTAATACAAAAAGGAAATATTGTTAATATTAGGATTGGCCACCTCATACACGGCGATTTGCTTGGCCAGGTAGTCCATGCTGTTAAGTTTCAGGATCATATTGTCCGCCGTAAAGTAATCCCGCAGCTTCCCGGTCAAATTATCGTCTACGGTCAGCTGCTGGGACATGTATTTCATACTGTCGATCAACTCGTCCATGTTGCTTTTCAGGTTCTCCAATTCATTGGAAATAACAGCGTCCGTATTCTTCCGATAGAGCTGATAAACCTGTCTGTTTGTAAAAAAGCAAATGAGCAGCAGCGGAAGGACGGCGCTGCTGACCAGCAGGATCTTCATTCTGGACTTTATTGATAAGTTATATCTCCACTTTTCCCAAAGCATGAGTAAGCTCCTTTGCGCGCCGGTTTTCCCTCTTATAATTTTTCTGCATTTCTTTCATATTATATCATAATTGCCATATATTTGTAAATACCTCGATTTTTATTCACCGTCTCTTAAAAATCGGACAATATTACCGTTTTTTAAGACGATTTACCCTGTTATTTTTCTTGTAATATAATTATAATAAAAGTGTAAAGATTATTGCACAAAAAACAGGTGTAATAAACAAATATGATTACAGGAGGGTACTTATGAAAAAGTTGACAGCTATCTTACTTGCGGCTATTTTGTGCGCGTCTGCTCTGGCAGGCTGCGGAAATGACAGCGGCAGCAGCGGGGAAGCGGAAAACCCCAGCAGCGAAGCGGCCAGCACGGCTGAATCCGGCGGCGGCGAAACGGCCAAAACTCCTGACGAGCTTCTCCATGAAAAATATGAGGAACCTGTAAAAATTACCTTTGTCCTTTCGTACCGCGACCCGGAAAACCCGGACGCCCCGGATGAGCTGACCCCGGAAACCGCCACGGCAATTAAAAAATTCAAGGAAGAACTCAATATCGAAGTGGAATACAGCTGGATCGTCAACACCGACCAGTACGAATCCAAATTCGGCGCGGAGCTGGCCGCCGGCAACCTGCCGGACGTTATGTCCCTATCCGCCAATCAGTTTGAGGACCTGTATTCCCAGGGCGGCCTTGGGGACATGACGGAAGCATACAACAATTATGTAAACGAGGATTTGGAAAGCATCATCAACTACGATGGTGAAATTATCAACACCGCCATGCGCGACGGCAAAATTTACGGCATCCCCAAGGCTACTTACCCGGGCCAGTCTACCAGCCAGACTTATTATGATATGAATAAATTAAAGGAAGCGGGCATCACCAGTTATGACCAGCTCCCCAAGACCATTGAAGAGTTTGAAGCCCTTTGCGACCAGCTGCTGACTATGGACTTAGACGGCAACGGCAAAACCGGGGATCCGGTGCTCCCCGCCGGAAAGAGCTACTACGCCTGCGGCCTGGCGGATTTCAGCCCAGTTTTCGAGGCATACGGGGCGGCTGCCAGCGGCTGGTATGACGACGGCACGGGGACCCTGGTGTATTCCGGTGTCCAGCCGGAGGTAAAAGAGGTCCTGACAAAGCTCAATGAGTGGTACAATAAGGGGTATGTGGCCAAAGACTTTGCGGCCCAGGATGTTTACGCCGCGGATTCCCCGCTGATTTCAGATATTGCCGCCGGAAAATTCGCCATTATTCCCGGTTCCTGGTGGATCCCCAACTGGCCCTTGAACGAGAACAAGAAGAATGATCCGGACGCCGACTGGGTTGTCGGCCCCACCCTGACCCTGGACGGGCAGGATCCCGTAGTTACCGTATCCCGCTACCCCTTAAGCGGCTTTACCGCCATCAGCCGGGACTGCGAGCATCCGGAAGCAGTCTTTAAAATGATGAACTGGGAACTGGAATATGAAAAAGAAACGGCAAACCCCAACTGGATTGCAAACGCTTCCGAGGAACAGCTTTTAGAGAAAAACTCCCACGTCTACCATTGGCTGCCCTGGACCGTGTATAACCCCACCTGCCTGGTCGACAACTATGAATTTATTTCCAAAAAAGCTGCGGAAGGCAGCACCACCGTTACCGATGAAGAAGCTCTGGGCAACTCGGAGTTCTGGGGTGCCTGGAACGCCTACGTGAAGCATGTGGATGGCACCGAGGACGCAGTTTCCTGGGGAACTTACACCAGCCGCGTAGCGCCGGAAGGCGGCGTTGCCAAGATGTACGAATACTACACTACCGCGGAAAAACGGTATAACGAAGTTTATGTAACCACTCCTTCTATGATTACCAAACAGGGTGAAATGGGGAAATATCAGGACACCACCTTCCTCAGCATGATTATGGGCGAAACCCCCATCGACGATTTTGACAAATTTGTAGAGGAATGGAACAACTTAGGCGGCGCGGATATCGGCAAAGAAGTCAACGAATGGTATCAAAGCAAATAGTTCTAACGAATGAAAAGCCGTGGGGGACTTTCTCCCATGGCTTTTCCAAAAGGAGGCGTTTCATTTATGAAGAATCAGAGTCCAGCCCGCCCGCGGAAAAAGCATTACACCATCAACCGGACGGCCCCTCTTCACATTATGCTGATTCCGGCGGTAGTCTTTACGTTCCTGTTCGCCTATCTTCCTCTGTTTGGCTTGGTCATGGCCTTCCAGAACTTTAAGCCTCTGCTTGGGTTTGCGGAATCGGAATGGGTAGGTTTTGACCAATTTGCGTATATTTTTTCCGTTCCCAGCTTCTGGATTGCCTTGAAAAACACCTTCATTATCGCATTTTTCAAAATTGTTTTGAACATTATAGTTCCCTTAATCATAGCGCTGCTTTTAAATGAACTTGCAGGAAAGTACTTTAAGCGGTTTGTGCAGACTACCGTATTTATCCCTTATTTCTTTTCCTGGGCAATCCTGGGAGGCATGATCCTGGAAATTTTCGCCTATGACGGCGTCATTAACAGCGTGATTTCCGCGCTGGGCGGCGAACCCATCGCGTTTCTTGTAAGCAATACCTGGTTCCGTCCCATTGTCATTGCTTCCGACGTTTGGAAAGGGGTGGGCTACAATACGGTGCTGTTCCTGGCGGCCATCACCAACGTGGACCCGACTCTCTACGAAGCGGCCATGGTGGACGGCGCCGGACACATGAAACAGTTAACCAAAATTACCATCCCGGGCATTGCGTCCATGATTGTACTTCTGACGATTCTGGGGTTGGGCGGCATTTTAAACGCCGGGTTTGAGCAGATTTTCATTTTGTACAATCCCATCGTGGAAAAAACCGTCGATATTATCGACACCTTCGTTTACCGCCTTGGTATTGTGTCAACCCAGTATTCCGCCGCTGCGGCCGCGGGCCTTTTCAAATCAGTGGTATCCATGGTCTTTGTAGGCGCATCCTACTGGATTGCCTATAAGACGACCGACTACCGGGTATTCTAGGAGGCGGCAGTATGAAAATTAAGCAAAGCAAAGCGCGGATCGCCTTTAATGCAGTCAATTACATCATTCTTTCTTTGATAACGCTCACATGCATTTTCCCCATTTTGCATATCCTTGCCATGTCACTGAGCAGCTCTGCCGCAGCCGCGGCCGGCAAGGTCGGCTTTTGGCCGGTGGATTTTTCGCTGGAAGCCTACCAATACCTGATGCGCAAGGACGATTTCTTTAAGTCTGTGGGGATTTCCGGCCTGCGGGTATTAGTGGGCAGCGTGGTTAATATGACCATGCTGGTAATCACCGCCTATCCGCTTTCCAAGAATTCCATAAACTTCCGGTGGCGCAACGTTTACATGGTGTATTTTGCCATCACCATGTTTATCAGCGGCGGCCTGATCCCCACCTATATGGTCTTGAAAGAACTCAATTTGCTGGACAGCTTCTGGGTTTTGATCCTCCCCGGCGCAGTGAGCATTTGGAACGTCATTATCCTCATGAACTTTTTCCGGGGCATCCCCCGGGCGCTGGAGGAGGCGGCGGCTATGGACGGGGCGTCCCACTGGCGCATCCTTTTCCAGATTTTCCTTCCCATGTCCCTGCCAAGCCTCGCGTCCCTGCTCCTGTTTACCATGATCGGCCACTGGAACGCCTGGTTCGACGGCATGATGTACATGAATACCCCGGAAAACTACCCCATGGCCACATATCTGGCGACACAGATCCTAAACAACAACAAAAATATCAGCAATATGACCCCTGAGCAGCTGGCTACCCTGGTTTCCCTCAATGAAAAAACCATGCGCTCCGCACAGCTGTTCCTTTCCATCGTGCCGATTTTGATTGTATATCCCTTCCTGCAAAGGTTCTTTATCAAGGGCATTGTGGTGGGTTCTGTCAAAGAATAACGCCGGAAACGAGGTGCAGACGATGAGTTACGCAGAAATCAAGTCCGTCAACGGCCAGCCTACCATTGTCATTGACGGGAAGCCCTATCCCCCCATGGCCATGACCACCCGGATCTGCAAGCCGGAGTATTTGAAAGCCCTGGGGGAGTCCGGAATCAAAATTTATTTCCTTATGACCAACACAGATTGGCTGCGTCCAGGCCGGGACTGGCAGGATGAAACCGGCGCGGCGCGCCACGAGCCTTCCGGTATGGAAAAATTCCAGGCGGACGCCCGGATGCTGCTCCAAAATGTGCCGGACGCTTATATTATCGTCCGCATCGGGCTGCATCCTCCGGCGGACTGGGTGGAGTCCCATTTGGACGACGTAATGCAGTACCAGGACGGCTCCCACCGGCGGGCCATCCTGGCCTCTGAGGTTCACCGGGATGTCCTGCCGGGAATGTACTCCCTTTGTTCGGAAGCCTGGCGGAAAGACGGCCAGAAGGCCCTGGAAGATTTCTGCGACAAGGTGGACGCTCTGCCGTTTGCAGACCGGGTTATCGGTTATTTCCTGGCGGCTGGCGGGACTTCCGAATGGTATCCCGTCAATTCCCTGGAGGATTGGGAAAACGGCCTCTACGCCGATTGCAGCCCGGCTTTCCGAAAAGAATACAGCCGGATCCTCCGGGACAAATACCAGACGGAGGACGCCTTGCGGAAAGCCTGGAACGACCCTTCCGCAACCTTTGACAATCCGCCTATTCCGCCTTTGGAGCAGCGTCGGTATCTGCACATTGACGACAAGATACTGGACGCGCTGCTGCACTACGAAAGCGCGGACCGGATCCTTGGCAAAAGCATTGACATGAACCCTGCCGGGCAGGGGAATATTGGCGTTTTCCTAAACGCCAACCAGAACCCTTCTGTGGCGGACTTTTACCATGCCTGGCATCGAGGCACCGCCAACACCATTATCCATTTTGCCAAAGCCTTGAAAAAGCGTTACCGCGGCAAACTGACGGGGGCCTTTTACGGCTCCTACGGCTGCACCGATTTCTACAATTCTTCCACCGCCGAAGCCACCCTGCCCATCTTGGATTCCGGGTATTTGGATTTCCTGGCAGCTCCCGGCGTTTACAACAACCGGGAACCCGGCGGGTATGTGGCCCAGCGGGAAATGCAGGATTCCTTCCGGCTGCGGAACCAGATTTTTGTGGTGGAGGAGGACAGCCGCACCCATTTGGAAAACGACTTTTACCGGGACGCTATGGGGCTGTACAGCATCCAGGACAGCCTGGATACCTTAAAACGCGATTTTGCCCGCAACCTCTGCGAGGAAATTTTCGCCTGGTGGTTTGACCAGCATCAGGAAGGGGGGCGGTACCAGCACCCGGAAATTTACCGGCTGTTCCAGCGGCAGCAGGAGGTGGCCCAGGCTTCCCTCCGGTTCCCGCGGGAAAAGCACAATGAAATTGCCCTGATTTACGACCAGGAAAGCGTCCACTATGTTTCTATTGCCACAGACTGCCTGATGCTGGACTATTACCGCACCTCAGATCTGGCCAGGATCGGCGCGCCGGTGGATTACTATTTCCATGATGATATGCAGCGGCCGGATATGCCGGATTATAAGATGTATGTGATGCTCAATGTTTTTTGCCTAAACGATGGGGAACGGGAAGCTATCCACCGCAAGGCCGCCCGGAACGGCGCCACTGTCGTCTGGCTGTATGCCCCCGGTTTTATTAACCCGGACCGGCCGGTAAAAATGGACAACGGCTATATCACGGAACTGACCGGGTTTCAAGTGGGGCGCCTGGACGAAACCACTTCGCCCCGTTTCCGCATCTGCGAAGGCCATCCGGCCTTAAAATACGGCGATCCATACCGCCGGTACGGGTATATCGACCGGGACATCCATTCCAACGTCTGGCTGGGATCCGTCATAACCCCTCCCTTTGCAAACCCCTGTTTCTATATTGACGACCCGGAAGCGGAAGTCCTGGGACGGTACTTAATAAACGGCAAAGCGGCGTTTGCCATGAAGTCATACCGGGGCTTTACCAGCGTATACTGCGCGGCCCAGATCCTCCGGTCTGAACTGCTGGCCTCTTTGGCGGAGTACAGCGGCTGCCATCTGTTCCTGCACCAGGACGACTGTTTGTACGCCAATGAGAATTTTGTTACGGTCCATGCCAAGGACACCGGCCGGAAAACCATCTTTTTCAAACAGCCTTGCAGCCCCTATGAAGTTTATGAAAAACGGTTTTATGGTCGTCATGTCACCCGGATTGAGGTGGAGATGCGGCTGGGCGAAACCAAAATGTTCTGTATTTCACCGGCAATGCCGCCGGAAGGCGTCTAAGCAGATGCTTCAAAAGGGAAAGGGGGATAGAATATGGCAGCATTATCCCGGCATGAGCGGATTCTGCGGATTTTTCAAAACAGGCCGTACGACCGTCCGGCCTTAAAGCTGTGGGGCTATTATCCCGGGATGAAAACCGTTCATCCCGCCTATGACGCCGTCTGCCAAAAAGCTTATGAATTGTCCGATATTTTTTGGCCGTATGAGCCGGCCTTTCATGTCTATTGCGGGCAAAACAGCCGCAGCGCCATTCGCGCTCTGCCCTTCCAAAAAATCCGGGAAGGATACCTGGAGCAGGAAATCCTCTACCAAACTCCCCGGGGCGTCCTGACCCAGGTTGACGGCTTCTCCCTTGTTTCCGGCCACGGCTACACCAAAAAGTTCGCCGTAAATGAGCCGGAGGACCTGGAAGCAATCCTTGCCATGCCGTATGAACCGGAACCGTTCCTTCTGGAAGACTATCTCGCCCAGTGCCGGCGGCTCGGCAGCCGCGGCATGGTGATGATTTCTTTAGAGCATGCAGGATACGCCCTTCATAAGCTTATGGGTTCGGAAAACCTGGCTTATTTTACCGTGGAGCACCGGGATCTGCTGCAATATGCTGTGGGCGTATATGCCAAACGGATTTGTGATTTTGTGGAGGGGATGTTCCGGCAGGGTCTGGGGCCTGACACGCCTTTCTGCTGGTACGGGCCGGAGGTCCTGATCCCGCCATTGGCCTCTTACCGGGACTTTGACCAGTTTGTCTGTCAGGCGGACGCCCCCTTGTGCGATTTGATCCACAGCCGCGGCGGGTTCGTGTGGGTGCACTGCCACAACAAAACGGGCTGCCTGCTGCAAAAATACATTGACCTTGGGGTGGACGTCTTAAATCCATTGGAGCCTCCCCCAAACGGAGACGTAAACCTGAGGGAAAGCGTCGCCCGCTTTGGGAATCGCATCGGGTGGGAAGGCAATATTGAGATACAGGAACTCATCAGCAGCCCCACAGAGCGCATTCAGGAACTGCTGGAGCAATGCGTGGAAGCCGGCGCCCCCAGCGGCCGGTTCATTCTCTGTCCCTCCTCCGGGTTTATGGAGGTGCAAAATCCGTCCCAGCATTACATTGAAAATCTGCTGTTCTATTTGGAAAAAGGGTATGAGCTGGTAAATCGCTATGCTGCTGTAGACTAAGCCGGACGGCAGAAAACGGGCGCTCTTTCACGCCGCAATATACGGAGGATTATTATGAATGCAAAAGAACGCATGGCTCAGGCGATGAGAGGGCGCACGCCGGACCGCACGCCCCTTATGTGTCAATTTTCCCTGGGATATCTGGCCAAAAATTTTGCCGGGGACCTAATCCGGTTCTGGTACACGCCGGAAGGATTGGCGGAGGCTTATATAGCCGCGGCAGAGACGTATCATTTTGACGGGATATTAGTCAGTATTTCCGGCAGAGATCCTGCGCTGCCCCAGCAAATCCAGCATGTTGGGGAAGGGGAGCATGGAGGAAAGATTGTTTCCTGGAAAAACGGAAGCTGGAGCTTTATTCCCAGCAATGATTTCCCACAGGATCATAGCGGCGTACCGGAAACTAAAAAGCCGTCTTTCATCGAAGAGCTGGATTTGGATTCCATCAGCCGGGTGCGGGCGGAAGCATTGCCGGGCTGGACCTTCAATATTCTGGAACCTATTTTGCAGGAAAAGGGGCGGGAGCTGTCCATCCACGGGGAAGTTGGAACAGGATTCGAACAGTTTCTGGGCCTCTTTGACAAGCTGGAAGACGGGCTCATGGCCCTGATAGACGATGAAGGGAAGGCGAAAGAAGCCTTACGGCGATTAAACCAAAATGTACTTGTATATGCCCGGGAGCAGTGCCGGCGGGGAATAGATGCGCTGAAATTAAGTTCTCCCTATGCCGGGGCCGGTTTTTTATCCCGCAGAATGTATCAGGAATTTGTGCTCCCTTATGAGCAGGAGCTGATTGAAACGGTTCATAGGGAATACGGGATTCCCTGTTACATCCATACCTGCGGCGCTATCGGCGACCGGCTGGACCTGATGCTTCAAACCGGTACGGACGGCCTGGAGTGCCTGGACCCGCCGCCTCTGGGGACCGTCGAATTAAAAGAGGCGTCTCTCCTGCTGGGGCCTAACGCCTTTATCAAGGGGAACCTGGATTCCGTCAATGAGCTGCAAAACAGGACGCCGGATCAGGTGCTGGAAATTGCCCGCAGGCGGCTGGAAATTGGCGCCGGGCATCCGGGGGGATATATTTTGAGTACGGCCTGCTCCATTGCGCCGGACGTCCCGCCGGAAAATATCGCAGTCCTGTACCAGGCTGTGAGCGGCGCAAACTTGTAAGGCGCAGCCAGTAAAGGGCCATGGGAAAAATAATGCCGGCGCATTGTTAAAACAGGGGAGACATGGTATACTTGACGTACAACTTTTGATATAGGAAGCGGGAATCATCATGGAGATTAAAAACTTTCAGCAAACGCCCTGGTGCGCGGAATACCAGCGTTTTCAAAGCGATCCGGCCTATGCGCGGGAAAAAACCGCCCGGGAGCTTTCCGGCTTAGTGGGCAGGGTAATCGGGGATCCGTGGAAAAATTCTTTTGTCTTCCGGCAGGAAGAGATTCAAAGCGCAAATGGCGGCGACGCCTGCGAGCTTTATGAGGAAAACGGAAAAATCGTAATTTGCGGGCCAAACGGCGTCGCCATGGCCTCCGGCTTCAATTATTACCTAAAAAAATACGCGCTGGTCAATTTTAACCCTATTTTTGGCAGCAATGTCAAAATGCCTTCCGTACTGCCGCGTCTGGATAAAAAAATCCGCAGGAGCGCCAACTATCCTATCCGCTATGCGCTGAATTTTTGCACCTACGGCTACACCATGGCGTTTTGGGGCTGGAAGGAATATGAAGCGCTTTTAGACTGGTTTGCGTTAAATGGGGTAAACCTCATGCTGGACATTGTGGGGCAGGAGGAAGTACAGA
>ERZ1643249.3947-NODE-3947-length-12739-cov-8.770892_pt1 | contig 12739 bp, 14 predicted proteins | sample MGYA00579263_ERZ1643249 | MGnify/ENA primary metagenome ERZ1643249 (study PRJEB29033, sample SAMEA4952264) | chicken gut metagenome | biome: Broiler Chicken; feature: Gastrointestinal Tract; material: Caecum | place: Ireland | collected 2018 | study: Broiler...
AAAACCATTGATTTTATTAGCTTTTTGCCGCTATCGCTATCACACCTCATTATTATTAGGCCCGGTGATTGGTGCGTCTTTGTATGCGATCTTTCCAATGTCGGTCGTTTTAATGAGTGATGTAGCAGGAGCAATTTTAGCAAGTATTGCGTTAGCTGTTGTTAAAATCCCAAAACTTGAAAAAACAGCGCAAGAAGAACAGCATTTTATAGCAGAAATTAAAGATGGATTGCAGGTATTCAAAGAAGATAAAAAATTGTTTTATGTCGTGATTGCAGAGGCTCTTTGTATGTTCTTCTATGCGCCACTATCTTCCTTTTATCCGCTCATGACAAGTGACTATTTTAAATTATCGGCAATGTATGGCAGCGTTGTGGAATTGTCTTTTGCAATCGGTATGATGGCATCTTCCCTTTTATTTTCCAGTGTGCTGAAGATAAATCGTAAAATCAGAGTTTCGTTCATCGGCTTGTTTGGAATGGGAATGATGTCGCTGTTCTGCGGTATCATACCGCCTACTTATGTTGGCTGGTTTTTCTTTGTAGGAGGTTGTATCTGTTTAGGCGCTTCTGGAAATGTCCATACAATCCCGTTGACTGCCTATATGCAGGAAACCATATCTCCAGAAAAAATGGGGCGAGCATTTTCGGTACTTACCTTGATTTCTTCTGTTACAATGCCAATCGGCTTGCTTTTTAGCAGCCCAATAGCAGAAAACGTATGTGTAAATGTTTGGTTCTTCATATCCGGTTTGTGTATCATGATTCTTACTGCTGGTATTTTAATCCGCTATTCTTCAAAATGCGGAAAGGAGAAAAGATGATCCGTGAATTTCAAATTTTAGATACAGAGCAGGTTATGAAGCTATGGTTTTGGGGGAATGTAGACGCTCATCCTTTTGTGTCAGAGGAATACTGGCATTCACATTTCAATGAAGTGCAAGAAGCATTATTACAGGCAAAAGTTTTCGTCTATGATATAAATGGAAAAGTTCTGGGCTTTATTGGTTTGATGAATGAATACATTGCTGGAATTTTTGTGGACAGAAACTACCGTTCTACTGGAATTGGTACGCAGCTTCTAACTTATGCAAAACAAAAATATGATACGCTTTCTTTGAGTGTATATCAACAAAATTTACGAGCAGTTGCTTTCTATCACAGGGTGGGATTTTCAATTCTGTCAGAAGGAGTTGATGAAGATACGGGCGAAACGGAATATACAATGTGTTGGGGAAAACTATGAAAAATGATTATACGAGAATAGCAAAGCCAGCCGAGCCAGTCAACGGTCAAGATGAACGGGCTACGCCCGCCGTTGACAGCCCCGCCCACCTTTGCTGGTAGGCAATCAAGGGGCGACAGCAAGGACTGCTGCCGCCCTGTACTATTATTTAGAGAGGGGGAATTTTCATGACTGACCAGAAAGCCTATCGAGAGTATATCTGGTGTGGTGTCAACGAAGATGTGAAGCTGACCGTTCTTTTTATGCCTTTGATAGAAATGAATGACGGGTGTCCTCAGAACTCCAGCGAGACTGCCTCAGCGATGCGGGCGCCGATGGGGCCGTTGTGGGCGAACATGTCGCTGGGCTGGGTGGGGATGAGGGGGTTGCCCTGGTAGTCCCGCACCTGACCTCCGGCCTCCTCCACCAGCAGGATTCCGGCGGCGAAGTCCCAGGGCTTCAGGCCCCGTTCCAGATAGGCGTCCATCCGGCCACAGGCCACATAGGCCAGGTCCAGGGAGGCGGTGCCCATGCGGCGGATGTCAGCGCCCACCTCGAACAGGCGGCGGAACAGGGCGAAGTTTGTCTCTGCCAGCTGCTTTTGGTAGGGGCTGGTGCCGATGGCAATGAGGCTGTCCGCCAGCTCCTGCTGGTCGCTGACGTGGATGGGCTCGCCGTTGCGGAAGGCACCCTGTCCCCGGATGGCGTGGAACATCTCTCCGTTGAAGGGGTTGTATACGATGCCCAGCATGACCTGGCCACCTTCCACCAGGGCCAGAGAGATGGCGCTCATACCCAGGTCATGGATGAGGTTGCAGGTGCCGTCCACCGGGTCCAGAATCCACATGGGGGCGTTGGGGTCCAGATGGGCGTTGGACTGCTCCTCACTCATGAACTGGATGTGGGGCCAGCGCTTGGGCAGTTCTTCCCCGAAAAAGCCCTGGACGGCCATGTCCACCTGGGTGACGTAGTCCGCCCGGCCCTTCTTGCGGATGTGGGTAGAGCCCTCCCGGTCGTAGAGCAGCTTGCCCGCCTGGCGGACCAGCTCCATGAGGGCTAGGATATCAATGTCTGTGTGCATGGGAATGTCTCCTCTCGCAGTGGGGTGATTCTGTGAGGACAGTATACTCCCCCAGACGGGGGAATGTAAAGGAAAAGCGAGTAATGATTTGTTGCAAGGAAATCAGTAGGAAGGCTAACCTCTCGGTGGTTCTTTCTCTGACTTTGGTATTTGAAAGGGAAACAAAAAGATGGGAGAAATCAATACTAATTCCGATTTCTCCCACCTTAATTTCTTACATTAACTTTAGTCCAAGCTCACGGATCATGTAAAAAAGCTTTTGCGTTTTAACTCCAAATTCTTTGGAAACATCGGGAATTTTAGCATTTTTGCTTGGAGTCCTAGTGTTCAACCCTTTGTTGGCTTCCTCGAATGTTATTATTGTGTAGTTATAAGCCGATGCTGCGGCAATAAGCCACGGATCAGCAACGCTTTCTCTAGACCATTCAGCCAGTGCGGCGGGTTTGTAACACGGATTGCCTTGAATGTATTGCAAAATAGCAGCATATTTTTGGAGAATACATGGTTCTCTGTGATCAAGATATTTTCCAATTTCGAGATCTTCCATCCAGTCTTTAAGACTATCATTGCCACGGAGAATTTCTGCCTTTACCATATCCAACACGGCTATTCTTCCGTCTTTTATCGGCTGTTCAAGCTGGTTCCAAAATCCAGGGGCGAAATCAAATGGATAAAATGTTAGATGTGGAGTAATTAATGAGTTTGCATCCACAAGAAAAATTTCTTTACTCATTTCTTCCACCTCCGACATGCTCGACAAGATTGGAAAATGTAGAGCGATTAGTATTGGTAAGTCGAAAAGCATCGGAATATAGAGTTTTTCCTTCGTTAACACTTCCTACGAGCATTCGAAAAAATCGTTGGTCAATTTTGCTGGCGGTAGTTCGATAATAATCTCCTCCACCTTCACCACGTTCCTTAAGCCTTTGTCGATTATCATTGTAAAATTGGACTGCAAGCTTGGCTGTTTTTTGATATAGCTCATACTGAATGAAGGCGTTGTCATATGCTTTTCTCGCAATTACCGTGGGACCACACTTAAAACTTCTAGCAAGTAAATTGATGGCCTGTTCTTGGTCATGTTCTTGAATAATTGTGGTCCACTCCCGTACAAAGACTTGCTGTGGAACCAGAATTTCAGCAGCAACAGCATTACATAATGTTTCGGCCTTTCTTATTTTTCTTTCAGTGCTGTATCGATCATTGAAAAGACTGTTTTCTCCTATGCATATGTGGCAAAACTCATGAAGCAAGGAGAAAAGCTTGCCATTTGTAGAATCATTAGAGTTTATAAAAATCAATGGAGCATATTCGTCAACAACCGAGAATGCACGAAATTCATCAATGGACAGAGGACGATGAGTATTGCTACCAACTATCCCGCTCATCATTACAATGGTTCCTATATTACTAATAGCTTTGCGAATTAACTTAAAAGAATTTTCAGCACTTTTTGTTGTTTTGTACCATTCTAATGGGAGATTGAGTAGATTGCGCACTTCCTGAGAGAATGTTTTACAGGAGGTTTCTTTTTGAAAAATGCCTACATAATCTAAGGGCGCAGTGCCTTCACTAATTAAATAATCACGCATCCAGTTCTGAATTTGGTCCATGTCATGCATGACATCAATCAAATTTCGACTTGGGTGTTCCAATTCTACGCTATCAACTGTCCGATATTCAACAAAAGAAAGGTCCTCTTGTGGAGGATGTTCTAGAAAAAAATATCCCAGAGGAATTCCTGTGGCCTTACTAACTTTTTCAATCTGATTAAAAGTTGGCTTTTTTTTGCCGCTGATCCACAAATGTAAATATTCGATAATTTGTTGGGGAAGGGAGTTCGTTGGTACGTGTGTGATAATCCAATTTAATATCTCAAAAGAAACATTAATACTGGTTTGCATAGATCAACACCCCCCTATATTACGGTATGCTCTATCCTACTATTGTAAGTATTGTAGCGGATAAATTACAGAAGGTCAAGGCAAAATGATTTACCATTCAACTTCTATAATTGTATTATTGCTGAGATTTCTCAAAAAAATAATTGTATTTCTAAAAAATTCAGCAAATGAAGAGTGAATAGTGAATAAGTAAAAATCCCGAACGCATTTGCGTTCGGGATTTTTGGTGGAGGCGAGGGGAGTCGAACCCCTGTCCGAAAACCATTCCACAGGACTTTCTCCGGGTGCAGACGGTTATTTACATTCCCTTCCCACGCCGTGAATCGTCACACTGCGCAGGTTGGTAGAGTCATGATGCGTGGCACGGTCAACTCTTTCCGTACGCACGGGCACCACTAAGATGACGCCCCGGCCGGCTCGTGGTCCTTCCGGCAGGGACGGCCGCATTAAGCAGCGGCGAGAACGACGTTATCGTTGTTCTTTAATTTATAAGTTGCCCATTTTAAGGCGGCTGGGCGCCGCCACCCGCTTATCCTGCTTCCTAGTCCCCGTCGAAACCAGTACGCCCCCATTTCAAGTGAAGAATGAATAATGAAAAATGAAGAATGGGTTGTTGAAAGAACTGGTGTGCTATATTATGATAGCGTCAGGGAGGGAGAAGATGAAAGAAAATTTGTTGAAGACGAAATCTTTGGCGTTCTCAGTACGCATCGTGGGGCTGTACCGATATTTAACCGAACAAAAGAAAGAGTATATCCTTTCCAAGCAAATTCTGCGTTCCGGGACCAGTATCGGGGCCAACATCTACGAGGCAAATTACGGTCAGAGTAAAGTAGATTTTGCGGCAAAGCTGCAAATTGCACTCAAGGAGGCCGCAGAGACAGAATATTGGCTGCTTTTGCTCACCCAGACCAATTATCTGGAGGAGTCCATGGGAAAGTCCCTCAATGAGGATTGCCTGGAACTGAAACGATTACTCATTTCCAGTGTACGAACCGCACGAGATCAGAAATAAAGAATGAAACGAAAAGATGCAGGCCCTGGGAGAATAACACGCCCAAGGGCCTGCATTCTTCATTATTCATTCTTCGTTATTCATTTAAAGGGTCTCGGGCTCGGGATACTCCACGCCGAAGGTCTCCACGGTGACCGCCTTCATGCGCTGGTCCTCCAGGGGCTTGTCGTTGTAGTCCCGCTTGGTGGACACGATGCCGTCGGCCACTTCCATGCCCTCGATAACCTTACCGAAGGCGGCGTAAGCGCCGTCCAGGTGGGGAGCCTTCTCCACCATGATGAAGAACTGGCTTCCGGCGGAGTCAGGCCGCATGGAGCGGGCCATGGACAGCACGCCACGGTCGTGGGCCAGATCGTTCTTAAAGCGGTTCTGGGCAAACTCACCCTTGATGGAGTAGCCGGGGCCACCGATGCCGATGCCCTGGGGGTCTCCGCCCTGAATCATAAAGCCGGGGATGACACGGTGGAAAATGAGGCCGTTGTAGAAGCCCTTCTTCACCAGAGAGATGAAGTTGTTGACGGTGTTGGGAGCCACCTCGGGGTACAGCTCGGCCTTCATGATGCCGCCGTTCTCCATTTCAAAGGTGACGATAGGATTTTGAGCCATGGGAACTTCCCCTTTCCGTATATTAATTTAATATGTCATTGGGTTGATATCCTAGGACCTGGCCTTATAGGCAGAGAATATCGAATGGACGAGAGATTTTTCTGTCAGACAAGGCGCTTTTACGAAGTCATACTTTGTGTATGACAAGGGAAAGCAACGCAGTCTGGCGGGAAAAGGTCCGTTCAGGCGATGTTTGATCGCTTATAATGACAGGTCCTCAATAACGTCCACGGGAGAGTCGATCCATCTCCCGCTTGGCGTCCCGCTTGGCGGCCGCCTCTCGCTTGTCATACAGTTTCTTACCTCGGGCCACTGCCAGCTCCACCTTCACCCGGGGACCGGAGAGGTAGACCGACAGGGGAATAAGGGAGTACCCGTCCTGCTGAACCTTGGCGTGGAGCTTTAGAATCTCCCGCTTGTGCAGCAGCAGCTTCCGGGTGCGCCGGGGGTCCTTATTAAAGATATTGCCCTGTTCATAGGGGGAGACATGCATCCCGTGGAGGAACATCTCTCCGTCTTTGACGATGCAGAAGGAGTCCTTCAGGTTCACATTTCCCTTGCGGATGGACTTGACCTCCGTGCCGCACAGCTCAATGCCGGCTTCGTATTTGTCTTCAATGAAGTAGTCGTGAAAGGCCTTTCGGTTCGAGGCCAGCTGTTTCACCGATTGCTTTCCCACCCGGGACACCTCCTCTCTGGGCATGGTAACAGTATACCACGGATTTGCCCACCCTGCAAGGGGGAGAAGGGGGGAGAAAGCGTAAAAAAAGCCCGTTCTGTGCCGGGAATCCTTCCCCTTCCATTGACAAAATTATGGGAGTATGGTTAAGATAGAGGTAACAAGAGAGGAAGATGGCGGGAAGGGGCCGTCGCAGACCTGGAAAGGGGAATGGGTATGAACATTACCGAATTTGCAGCGTTGGCAGGAGTTTCCAAAACAGCGGTCAGCCGATACTTTAACAACGGATACCTCAGCGCCGAGAAGCGAGCCGCCATTGAGGAGGCGGTGCGCCGTACCGGATATTCCCCCAGCGAGGCGGCCCGGGGTCTGCGCACCCGCCGCACCCGGCAGATCGGGGTGGTGCTGCCCCGGCTCAGCGGCGAGAGTACCGCCCGGGTGGTGGACGGTATCAGCCTGGTGCTGGGCGACAAGGGCTACCGGATGCTGTTGGCCAACACTGCCAACCGCCCAGAGCGTGAGGTGGAGTATCTGGACGCCCTGCGTCAGAGCGGGGTGGACGGAGTGATCTTCCTGGCCAGCATTTTCACCCCCGAGCACCGGGCTGTGCTGAAAAGCATGCACATGCCGGTGGTGATTGTGGCCCAGCAGTACGACGGGTACAGCTGTGTCTACCACGACGACCTGGGCGCCGCCCGGGATTTGACCAGTTTGCTCATCCAGCGGGGCAGCCACCCGGCGTACATCGGGGTCACGGCCCAGGACCGGGCCGCCGGCCTGTCTCGTCGGGAGGGCTATGTCCAGGCCATGCGACAGGCCGGGCTGCCCGTGCGCACCGAGGACATGTGTGTGTCCGGCTTCCGGATGCAGGAGGGCTATGTCCAGGCCAAGGCGTTGATTCAGGCCCGCCGCCCCGACGGCATTTTCTGCGCCACTGACGCCATCGCCATTGGCGCCATGCAGGCCTGCCGGGAGCTGGGGCTCCGGGTGGGCAAAGACGTGCTCATTGCCGGAGTGGGCGACACCACATTGGGTCAAGTCACCGCCACCCCGCTCACCAGCGCCCACCTGCACTACGAGACCAGCGGCCAGGAGGCCGCCCAGCTGCTGCTGCGGCTGCTGCGCAGCCAGGGAGCCGGGGTGCGCAACGTGTGTCTGGGCTACGAGATTATGGAGCGAGCTTCCACCGGTGTTTTGTGAAACCTTGTGGAACTGACAAGATATTGAAGTTGCGTTCTCCCGGTAGAACAATAGATTTCCCCCTAAATTCGTGATATGATAGATTCAACAAGGATGAAACCGATTTCATTCTGGTTTCATCGAAAATCATGAACAAGGGAGAGGAGATTTATGGACTACAGGCAGACAGCAGTGGAAATTCTCAATGCCGTTGGCGGCTCGGAAAATGTCGTCAGCGCAGCCCACTGTGCCACCCGGCTTCGTCTGGTGATTGCCGACGACAAGAAGGTGGACAAGAAGACCTTGGAGAACGCCAACGGTGTGAAGGGCGTGTTCCAGGCACAGGGCCAGCTCCAGATCATTCTGGGCACTGGTACAGTAAATAAGGTGTACGCAGAGTTCATTGCGCTGTCCGGCACCGCTGCGGTGAGCAAGGACGAGGCAAAGGCTCAGGGAGCCAAGAAGGGCAATTGGTTCCAGCGTGCCATTAAGACCTTGGGCGACATCTTTGTGCCCATCATCCCCGCCATTGTGGCTTCCGGCTTCCTGATGGGCATCATGGAGTCGCTGAAGTTCATGACCAACAACGGATTCTTGGCTCTGGACACCAGCAGCTCTCTGTTTGTGTTTGCCGATCTGTTTTCCAACGTGGCTTACACCTTCCTGCCCATCCTCATCGCCTTCTCCGCAGCCAAGGTCTTTGGCGGCAACCCCTTCCTGGGTGCGGTCATCGGCATGATTATGCTCCACCCCAACCTGCAAAACGCCTGGACTGTGGCTACGGAAGGCGTGCAAACCTATCAGGAAGTGTTCTTCGGCCTGTACAAGGTGCCCCTGGTGGGCTATCAGGGCCACGTGATTCCCGTGATTATCGCTGTGTGGCTGATGTGTACCATTGAAAAGAAGCTACACAAAGTCGTACCCCCCATGTTTGACCTCTTTGTCACCCCGCTGGTGAGCGTGTTTGTCACCGGCTACCTGACTCTGGCCGCCATCGGCCCCGTGTTCACCACTGTGGAGAACTTCGTCATCAACGGCGTGCAGTGGCTCATCGCCATCCCCCTGGGCATCGGCTCCTTTGTCATGGGCGGCCTGTATGCCACCACCGTGGTCTCCGGTATCCACCACATGTACACCATCATCGACCTGGGGCAGTTGGGCCAGTATGGCCTGACCTTCTGGCTGCCCCTGGCCTCGGCGGCCAACGTGGCCCAGGGCGGCGCTGCTCTGGCCGTGGCCCTGAAGACCCGCAACAAGAAACTCAAGTCCATGGCCCTGCCCGCCTCTCTGTCGGCGTTCATGGGCATTACGGAACCTGCCATCTTCGGCGTGAACCTCCGCTTCTTGCGGCCCTTCATTGCCGGGTCCATCGGCGGCGCTTGCGGCGCTCTGTACGCCTCCATTGTGGGGCTGGGTGCCACCGGCACCGGCGTCACCGGTATCTTCGGCGTGCTGCTCCACCTGCACCGCCCGGTTCAGTACCTTATCACCATCGGCATTGCCACTGGCGTGGCCTTCGTCCTATCCTGGATGTTCGGTATCAAGGAAGAGGAACCTGACGCCCAGCCGGAACAGGCTGTGGAGCAGGCTCCTGCCTCCGCCCAGCTGGCGGCGGGCCAGGGAGAAGACGCAGTCTGAGCCCTCCCTCTTCCAGGCGCCTCTGGGAAGATTCCCTGGGGCGCCTGGATTTTTGGAAACCGACAACGATAAGCGCTGAATGAGGAGGACCACAATACCATGAGTAATGCATTGCAGCGGGATTTAGAGCGGCTGGTGGCCCGGGTGGAACGGGAAGACGGACCCCAGGCGGCCGCAGACCCCTTCCGCCAGACCTTTCACCTGATGCCCCCGGTGGGGTGGCTCAACGACCCCAACGGCCTGTGCCGATGCGGGGACTGGTACCACGTGTTTTATCAATACGGGCCCTTTGACGTCACCGGAGGGGTGAAGCACTGGGGCCACTATCGCAGCCGGGACCTGCTCCACTGGGAGGCCCTGCCCGTCATGCTCTACCCGGACCAGCCCTGGGACATCCACGGGGTGTACTCCGGCTCCGCCCTGGTGGAGGACGGAACGCTGTATCTCTACTACACCGGAAACGTGAAACACGCCGGAAATTACGACTACATCAAGGCCGGGCGGGGCCACAACACCGCCCTGGCTGTGTCCAAAGACGGGGTGACGGTGGAGTCCAACACCCTGTTGATGGAGAATAAAGACTACCCCGACGGCCTGACCTGTCACGTCCGGGACCCCAAGGTGTGGGCTCAGGACGGGAAATACTACATGGTCCAGGGGGCTCGCACCCTGGACGACCACGGCCAGCTGTTGGTGTTCGAGTCCACGGACAAGTTCAACTGGACCTTCCTCCAGGCCCTGAAGACCCCCCACCACTTCGGCTACATGTGGGAGTGCCCCGACCTGTTCTGTGTGGACGGGCAGTGGTTCCTGGTGTGCTCGCCCCAGGGGGTGCCCCACGAGGAGACTCGATTCCAAAACGTGTACTCCTGCGGCTATTTTCCCCTCCACGGGGACTTCCGGGGGGAGTATTCCCTGGGCGAGTTTGTGGAGATGGACCTGGGCTTTGACTTCTATGCCCCCCAGACCTTCCAGGACGGGGATCGCCGCCTGATGTTCGGCTGGATGGGCATGCCCGACGCCGACTACACCAACCCCACTACCCAGCGTGGTTGGCAGCACTGCCTCACCGTGCCCTGTGAGCTGCGGCGGCAGGGGGACCGGCTGGTGCGCCTGCCCGCCGTGGAGATCACGGCTCTGCGGGGAGCGGCCATCCCGGCCCATCAGGCCCAGGTCTTTGACCTGGAGGCCATGACAGAGCCCCGCGGCCGGATGGTGTTCCGGGACGCCGCCGTGCTGGAGTGGCAGCCGGGGATGGTGACCCTCTCCTTCCTGGAGGGGGGAGCGGGACGCACCGTGCGCCGTGTGGCGGTGGACCAGCTCAACGCCCTGCGCATCTTGGGGGACAGTTCCAGCCTGGAGATCTTCCTCAACGATGGCCAGCAGGTGCTCTCTACCCGCTACTATCCCCAGCCGGAGGCCCAGGGCATTGCCATCACAGGCGCTCAGGCCCGGGTGTGGGAGATGGGCGCCATGCAGGTGACCCAAGCTGAACTTTAAACCGATGACCGGACAAGCGGATGCACTCCTTCCTGGGTGCATCCGCTTTTTTAGCAAAAGGAGAGGGGAAAGAGGGGGGATTCTGTGGCAAATCACCACTTGTTTTTCGGTTAAGAATGACATATAATACTATGGTTTCATATGAAGGAAAGGAGGGGCGTCGGATGGATACACGTCCCATTGGAGTGTTTGACTCCGGCCTGGGCGGCCTCACCGCCCTGCGGGAGCTGGCCCGACGGATGCCCCAGGAGGATCTGGTGTACTTCGGGGACACCGGACGGGTGCCCTATGGCAGCCGCTCCAAAGAGACCATCATCAAGTACGCCCAGCAGGACGTGGCCTTTTTGAGCACCTTTGACCCCAAGGCCATTGTCATTGCCTGCGGCACCGTGTCCACCACCGCCCTGGACACTCTGCGCCAGCAGTATGCCGTGCCCCTGTACGGGGTGGTGGAGCCCGCCGCCCGGGCCGCGGCCCATCGCACGAAAAACGGCAAGGTGGGGCTCATCGGCACCCAGGCCACCATCCGCTCCGGGGCCTACGAGCGGGCGCTGGATGCCCTGCGCCCCGGCACCCAGGTGACCGCCCGGGCCTGCCCCCTCTTTGTGCCCCTGGTGGAGAATGGCCGTTTCCACCCCGGCGACATCGTGGTGGAGACGGTGGTGAAGGAGTACCTGGAAGAGGTAAAGGCCCAGGAGGTGGACACTCTCATGCTGGGCTGCACCCACTATCCCTTGCTGCGAGAGGTCATTGGGGCCTGTATGGGCCCTGAGGTGGAGCTGGTGGACGTGGGCGCCGAGTGCGCCCGCTGGGTCATGGGACAGCTCTCCGGACGGGACCAGCTGGCCCCTCAGGACCGGAAGGGCAGCCACCGCTACTTCGTCAGCGACAGCACCGGGGACTTTGCCGCCCTGGCCTCCATGTTCCTGGGTGAGGACGTCACCGGGGACGTGGAGCAGATTGACATCACCGTGTACTAATGGGAGGACGGGAGCCATGACAGACAATGTGATTATTTCCATCAAAGGCACCCAGGTCAGCGCCGAGGGCGGACCCGACGAGATGGAGCTGGTGACGGCGGGGGTGCTCAACCAGGAGGGAGAGGGGCGCTACACCATCTCCTACGAGGAGAGCGAGCTCACCGGACTGGAGGGCACCACCACGGTGGTACGGGTGGACGGCCCTCGGGTGACCCTGCTGCGAGAGGGGAGCATCAACTCCCAGATGGTATTTGAAGAGGGACAGCGCCACCTGTCCATGTACGAGACCCCCTACGGCTCCCTGTCCGTGGGTATCCTCACCCGGCGGATGCGCTCCACCTTGGGCGAGGCCGGGGGAGACCTGGAGATCGACTACGCCATTGAGATCGACCATCTGCTGGCGGGTCAGAACATCTTCCGCATGAACGTGAAAAAGGACCCGTCTATTGCTCAGTGACAGGCGGAGTTAGACTACAAAGGAGAGAATAACGATGGCAAATTTGATTCAGACCGCCCGGGACCAGGTGGCGGAATTGACCCAGAAGGCCTATGAGAAGGCCGCCGCCCAGGGCCTGCTGCCCCAGGGTGAGACCATCCGAGGCACCGTAGAGGTGCCCAAGGACAGCCGAAACGGGGACTTTGCCTCCTCCTTTGCCATGGCGGGGGCCAAGGCATTGAAGATGGCCCCCCGTGCCATTGCCCAGATCATTCTGGACAACCTGGAGCTGGAGGGCACCCTGTTCCAGCGGGCTGAGATTGCCGGTCCTGGCTTTTTGAACTTCTTCTACTCCCCCAACTGGTACCAGCAGGTGCTGGGTGCGGTGGAGGCGGACCCCGCCGGATACGGCTCCAGCGACGTGGGCCACGGCCAGAAGGTGATGGTGGAGTTCGTCTCCGCCAACCCCACCGGCCCCATGCACATGGGCAACGCCC
>ERZ1643249.3949-NODE-3949-length-12736-cov-3.843467_pt1 | contig 12736 bp, 11 predicted proteins | sample MGYA00579263_ERZ1643249 | MGnify/ENA primary metagenome ERZ1643249 (study PRJEB29033, sample SAMEA4952264) | chicken gut metagenome | biome: Broiler Chicken; feature: Gastrointestinal Tract; material: Caecum | place: Ireland | collected 2018 | study: Broiler...
AGGTATATGTCAATGCACTGAACATCATCCACTACATGCATGACAAATACTGCTATGAGCGGCTGCAGATGGCGCTTCATGACCGGAAGGTGACCCGCTGGTTCGCCACGGGAATCGCCGGCCTGTCGGTGGTGGCCGATTCGCTGTCCGCCATCAAGTACGCGAAGGTAAAAACCATCCGGGATGAAAACGGCATTGTGGTGGATTATCAGGTGGAGGGAGATTTCCCCAAATACGGAAATGATGATGACCGGGCCGATGAGATTGCCTATGCGGTGGTACATGATTTCATGAAATACATCAAGGGAAATCATACCTACCGGGGAGGTATCCCCACCACTTCCATCCTGACCATCACCTCCAATGTGGTGTATGGAAAGAACACCGGTTCCACACCGGACGGAAGAAATGCAGGGGAACCCTTCGCGCCGGGAGCCAATCCCATGCATCACCGGGACAGCCATGGGGCGGTGGCGTCTTTAAGCTCCGTGTCAAAACTGCCCTTCAAGGATGCGCAGGACGGAATTTCCAACACCTTTTCCATCATCCCAGGAGCGCTGGGGAAAGACGATGCCATATTCTTTGACGATATCGCCTTTGACCTTCCGAAGGACTGCGCCTGCTGCGAGCCCAATCTGACCATGGATGAGGAAATATAAGACACTTTAAAAAAGGGAATCCCCCATAGGGATACCTCTATGGCCATTCGGCCAAGACAGGAGGAAACTATTATGAATATCAGTGACGCACAGATCGACAACCTGGTGACCTTGCTGGACGGCTATGCCGAGAAGGGAGGACACCATCTGAACGTGAACGTTTTCACAAAGGAAACCCTGCTGGACGCCCAGAAGCATCCGGAGAAATATCCCCAGCTCACCGTGCGGGTGTCCGGATACGCCGTGAATTTTCACAACCTGACAAAAGAGCAGCAGGATGAGGTTATTTCCAGAACCTTCCATGAGGGGATGTAGGATGAGTGAGAAAAAGGGAAGGATTCATTCCCTGGAGAGTTTCGGGACCGTAGACGGTCCCGGAATTCGTTTTGTGGTATTTTTTCAGGGATGTCCCCTGCGGTGCAGATACTGCCACAATCCGGATACCTGGGCTGTCCATGGCGGTACAGAGATGACGGCCGGGGAAATTCTCGATCAGTACGAGAAAAACCGGCAGTTTTACAGAGCAGGGGGAATCACCGCCACGGGAGGCGAGCCGCTTCTTCAACTGAATTTTCTGACAGAACTGATGAAAGAGGCCAAAAAGAGAAGGATTCACACCTGCCTGGATACCTCCGGAATTGTTTACCGGAAAGAACGGGCGGAAGATTTTGCCGGCCTTTGGGAGGCTCTGGATCTGGTACTGCTGGATCTGAAACACAGTGATCCTGAGGGCCACCGGTGGCTGACCGGCTGCGGACAGGAGCCGGTGCTGGAGTTTCTGAAAGCTCTGGAGGAAAAGAAAATACCGGTGATTATCCGTCACGTGGTGGTTCCGGGGATCACGGACGGTCCGGAACAGCTGAGAAGGCTGGGAAGGATCATCGGAGGATTCACCAACATAAAGGGACTGGAAGTGCTCCCTTACCACACCATGGGAGTGGAGAAGTACCGGCAGCTGGGAATTTCCTATCCGCTGGAAGGGGTGGAAGCACTGCCAAAGGAAGCGGCACTGACCGCCCGGGCAGAAATTCTTGAGGGGATACGGGAAAGAAGAAAATAACACTTGACATGTATTGTCGGCGGGTGTAGTATGTGCTTAATTGATGAAAAATTCACACTATTTTGAGAAAGGAGGCAGTCAGATGAAAAACACATTTCGCGGTAAAATCACAGGAATCGCAAATACATGGGATGTTTGTGCAAACTGGAAACCAAAGGGATGCCCGGATACTTTTGGCTGCCTTTTTGAAAAATGGAAGGCGGCGTCTGTCTGACCTCAGATAGAATCAATAAGTGATGAAGAGACATTCCTGACGGTTCGGGAATGTCTTTTTTGTTTCATGGGAATTTGCTTTCACAGGATTCATAAGCACGCAGAGGGGGATACTGTTTTATGCACAAATGGAAAAAAAGATGGAAAAAGCTGGGGGATATTGCTCGGTTTTTAAAGGGGAACACGCATTTTCTGGTGCTGGCTCTTCTGGCGGGAATGTTGAATACCGCCTTCAACGCGCTGACGCCGCAGATTATCCGGTATACGGTGGATCACCTGACCGGACAGGCGGCCACGGAAGGCTGGGGAAGAGACGGCCGTTTTCTGGCAGTGGCGGCGGCAGCCGTGGTGGCCAGCGCTGTGGCAGCGGGGATTTTTACCTACGTCAGCAGCATCTGCCTGGCAAAGGGTTCCGAGGGCTTTCTGAAAAGTATGCGGGATCAGCTGTACCGCCATATTCAGAAACTGCCTTATACCTGGCACGTGGCCCACAAGACGGGGGACATCATTCAGCGGTGTACCAATGACGTGGAAATCATCCGGAATTTCGTCTGCAATCAGCTGATGGACGTGATCCGCATTGTCTTTCTGATGGTATTGTATCTGACCATCATGTTCCGGATGAACGCCGGGCTGTCCTGTGTGGTGCTGCTGTTTACGCCGGTGATCATCGCCTACTCCGCATTTTTCTACTCCAGGATTTCCAGAAGATTTCTGGACGCGGACGAGGCGGAGGGGGAGCTGACGGCCAAAGTACAGGAAAATCTCACCGGCGTGCGGGTGGTCCGGGCTTTCGGGCGGGAATCCTACGAGATCGACCGTTTCGACGAGAAAAATGAAACCTTTGCCGGCCTGTGGATCAAGGTAGGCCGGTTAATGAGCGTCTACTGGGGAGCGGGCGACTTTCTCACCGGTATCCAGATCATGACGGTGCTGATTCTGGGAACCGTCCTGACGGTGCAGGAGGAAATGACCCTGGGCGGCATGATGGCTTTCGTCTCCTACAACGCCTCCCTCTCCTGGCCCATCCGGAGTCTGGGAAGGGTACTGTCCAACATGAGCAAGGCCGGCGTTTCCATCGACCGGGTGACCTATATTCTGGATGCGGAAGAAGAGCATGGACGGCCCGACGACGTCTGTCCTCCCATGGACCGGGACATCCGGTTCGACCATGTGCGCTTTTCCTATGAGCAGGCGGACGCGGAGGTTCTGGAGGATGTATCCTTTACCATACCTGCCGGCAGCACCTTTGCGGTACTGGGCAGCACCGGCAGCGGAAAATCCACCCTGGTGCACCTTCTGGACCGGCTGTATGAATTGCCGGAGGGATGCGGCGCCATCACCATCGGCGGCGTGGATATCCGTCATATCGACCCGGATTATCTGAGAAAGAATATCGGGATGGTGCTGCAGGAGCCGTTTCTGTTTTCCCGCAGTGTGGGAGAAAATATCGCCATCGCCTCCGACGAGGAGGATTCCCGGGAAATCCGCAGCGCCGCTTCCATCGCCTGTGTGGATGACGCCATCCGCCAGTTCAAGGACGGCTACGGTACCATGGTGGGCGAGCGGGGCGTGACCCTGTCCGGCGGCCAGAAGCAGCGGGTGGCCATCGCCCGGATGCTGATGCAGAAGGCTCCCATTATGGTTTTTGACGATTCCCTTTCTGCGGTGGACGCGGAGACCGATGTGAAGATCCGCCACGCCCTGAAGGAACGGATGGGGAAAAGCACGGTGATCCTCATTTCCCACCGGGTGACCACGCTGATGCAGGCGGACTGTATTCTGGTGCTGGAGGACGGCCGGGTGGCCCAGATGGGAACCCATCAGCAGCTGATGGAAGAGACGGACGGGATTTACCGGAGGATTTACGATATTCAGATGAATGTGGACGACGAGCTGCTTCGTCAGGAGGGGGTGAAACAGCCATGAGAATCGAAGAACAGGAATATACGAAAAATTTTGACATCCGGATCTGGAAGCGGGTGCTTCCTTTTCTGGCGCCCTTTAAGGGCTGTGTGGCCGTCATGCTGATTTTCAATCTGATCTGCTCGCTGGTGGATATCGTGATGCCGCTGTTTCAGCGATATGCCATCGACCATTTTATAGGACAGGGAAGCCTTGCGGGCATCTGGAAATTCGGGGTCGTGTACGCGCTGGTGGTGCTGGGACAGTTTCTCAGCGTGGTCTGCTTTACCAGAGCCAGCGCCGTGCTGGAGATGAGCGTGGGCAAAACCATGAAGCGGGCCTGTTTTGTACATCTGCAGGAGCTGTCTTTCTCTTATTACAATGTGACGCCGGTGGGCTATATCCTTTCCCGGGTCATGAGCGATACGGACAGAATCGCCGGAATGGTGGCCTGGAACGTGTCGGATATGCTCTGGGCCTTCGTCTATGTGCTGGGGGTATTTGTGGCCATGCTGCTTCTGAACTGGAAGCTGGCGCTGATCATCATGCTGATCGTGCCGGCGCTGGCCATTCTCACCTGGTATTTCCAGAATAAGATTCTCCGGTGGAACCGCCACGTGCGGAAAATCAATTCCAGGATTACCAGCGGCTACAATGAGGGGATCATGGGGGCCCAGACCTCCAAGACGCTGGTGATTGAGGAGAAGAATCTCAGGGAATTTCAGGATATTACCACGGAAATGCGGACCGCGGCGGTAAAGGCTGCCCGGCTTTCCGCCGTCTATGTGCCCCTGGTACTGTTCTGCGGCTCCCTGGCTACCGCCATTGTGCTGGGACGGGGCGGGCAGATGGTACAGGAAAACCTGCTGGCCATCGGCACCCTGTCGGCATTTACCTCCTACGCGGTGGGAATCTTCGAGCCCATCCAGCAGCTGGCCAGAAACCTGGCAGAGCTGATTTCCATACAGGCCAACATCGAACGGGTGAATACCCTGCTGGATCAGGAGCCCATGGTGGTGGATTCCCCGGAAGTGGTGGAGCGGTACGGCGATACCTTCCATCCGAAAAAGGAGAACTGGGAGCCCATCCGGGGAGATATCGAGTTTCGGGATGTGTCCTTCCATTATCCTGACGGGAAGGAGGAGGTGCTCAGCCATTTCAACCTGAAGGTCCCGGCGGGCACCACGGTGGCCATCGTGGGTGAGACGGGGGCAGGAAAGAGTACCCTGGTGAACCTGGCCTGCCGGTTCTTTGAGCCCACCGGAGGCGAGATCCTCATCGACGGCGTGGACTACCGGAAACGGAGCCAGCTGTGGCTTCACAGCAACATCGGCTATGTGCTGCAGAATCCCCACCTGTTTTCGGGAACCATCGAGGAAAATATCCGTTACGGCAGGCTGGACGCCACCCCGGAGGAAATCCGGCAGGCGGCGAAAGCAGTGTCCGCCGATCTGGTAGCCGAAAAGCTGGAAAAGGGCTATCAGACCGATGTGGGAGAGGGCGGCAACCGTCTGTCCACCGGAGAAAAGCAGCTGGTCTCCTTTGCCCGGGCCATCCTGGCAGATCCCAGGATCTTCGTGCTGGATGAGGCTACTTCCTCCATCGACACCCAGACGGAGCAGCTGATCCAGAAAGCCACCGAGACGCTGCTTCAGGGGAGAACCTCTTTCATCATCGCTCACCGGTTATCCACCATCCGCCACGCGGATGTGATCCTGGTGGTGCGGGACGGGAAAATCATCGAACAGGGAACCCATCAGCAGCTGCTGTCGAAGAAAGGATACTACTACCGGCTCTGCAGGCAGCAGTTCCAGGAGGAAAATACAGGCCTGTAAAAATCGGCAAAAAGATTCCGTCGTTGGTAATCTTTTCTATTCGTCGGAAAACTGCATGATACTTCGCTTTTGAGGAAGGATAAATATTGACTAACTCACAGTCTGACTTCTAGAATAGAGAAAAAGGTAACAGTTCGGCCTTCCGGCTTCACTGTTACCAAAAAGAAGCAGGAGGCGGTATTATGCAGGCATTATCAGAGATAAGGACCGGAGCAGTCTGCACCATCAAATGGATGTTCGGGACGCCTGAGGTGTTGGAATTTCTTCACCGCCATCAGATTCAGGAGGGAAGCACCATCCGGGTAATTCAGAACCGGGTGGAAAACCTGATTATCGGAACGGATGCATACAGGATCGTCATCGACAGCGACGCGGCGCAGATGATTAAGGTTTGAGAAAACGTGTAGGAAAGACGGAGCCGGCCAGGACAGCAGCAGGTTCCGTCTTTTTTGTGCCTGCCGGAAGGCAGAAAATCACAACCATCAATATACAGGAGGACAGTATCATGCAGCAACTGCAGGATCTTACAGGAAGAAACATACTGGTAACCGGCGTCAGCCGTCCCGGAGGAATCGGAGCGGCCATCGTCAGGCGGCTGGCGGAATACGGAGCCCGGGTTCTTTTCCACGGAAGCGCGGACTATGACCGGGCAATGGGGTATGCAGATGCCTCGCGCACCTTTGGCACTGATTTTGCCGAAACACTGAGAAAGGAAGGCATGAATGTGACGGCCATTGCCCCGTCCGACCTCTACCGGCCCGGCGTGGGAGAGGAATTGATTGATCTGGCGGCGGGGGAGGCCGGATATCTGGACGGTCTGGTGCTGAACCACGCCTACTCCACCGGCAGCAGTCTGGGCCAGTGGACGGAGGAGGATATCGACCGGCATCTCCGGGTAAATGTGCTTGCCTCCATGATGATGATCCAGGCCTTTGCCGGACAGAAGCCGGAGGGCTTGCGGGGGTCCGTCACCTTATTTACCAGCGGCCAGGATCTGGGCCCCATGACCGGGGAAATTCCCTATGCCGTATCGAAAGCGGCAGAGGCTAATCTGTGCCGGCAGGCTGCCGCCGCGCTGGCCCGTCAGAATATCCAGGTAAACTGCGTCAATCCGGGCCCCACTGACACGGGTTATCTCTCTGGGGAAGCCCACGCACAGGTGGCACAGGCATTTCCCCTAGGAAAATGGGGTATGCCCAAAGACGCGGCGCGGCTGGTTCATTTTCTGCAGAGCGAAGAAGCCAGGTGGATCACCGGTCAGGTGATTTCCAGCGAAGGCGGATTTCAAAGGGGGTGAAAAACATGGGATCGTCTTTATATCTTGAAATATCGGAACAGGAACTGGAGCGGCTGGTTTCTGAAACGCTTTCCGCCAGGCTGATTTCTGCCAGGATTCTCACGGGAGGTCTCTTCAACACCACCTATCTGCTGGATATTTGCCAAAGGCCCGGGGACATCTCCGGGGAAATTTCCGGGAAGGAGGACGCGGAAGGCGACAGTACGGAGCGGGTGGTGCTGCGACTGGGGCCGGTGAACCGGCATCTTCTGATGCCCTTTGAGCACCGGCTGATGGAGGCGGAAACGGAAGTCTACGCACTTTGTGAAACAAACGGGATTCCCGCCTCCCAGGTTCTGGCGGTGGATACCTCCAAAAAAATCATTGACCGGGACTTCATGTTTGTCCGTTATATTCCTGCCGGACCGCTCAGCGAAATTTCCCTGGAGCCGGAAGCAATGGCTGCGGTCTGCCGGGAAATCGGAGAAGCCACGGCAAAATTTCACACCATCCGGGCACCACGGTTTGGCAGAATCGTGGATGTCCGGGAGGGAAAAGGCTTTGACTCCTGGAGCGAAGCGTTGAATCACGAGCTTATGGAGTGGGAGCAGGTGGGTGTTCCGGCATCCATCTTTGAGGAAGCGGAATATGAGAAGATCCGGAGGATTTTCCGGGAAACCGCTCCTTATCTGGATGAAATCCGGATACCGCGGCTGGTACATACGGATCTCTGGTTTGGAAATATTCTCGTCTCCACCGCTGACGGCGCTCCGCGTCTTGCCGCCATCATCGATGCGGACAGAGCCCTGTGGGGAGATCCTTATTTCGATTTTTCTTCCATTTGCTGGAGCCACAGCTCAGACAGCTTCTGGGAGGGATACGGAAACCAACTGCCGATGGATGAGGCGTCTGTTATCCGCAGAGGCGTCTATACCCTTCTGAACCGGCTGTGGAACACCTACGTTTATTTCTGTGAATATAATCAGCCGGAGGATGGCTGTGAGGAACGGGAAAAAATCAGGGATCTGATCCGGGAACTGGAACAGCTGATGGCAGCCGGAAAAGGAGAAGGAATATGATCTTGGAAAAGGCAGATATTTCAAAGAAAGCAGTTCTGTGGAATCTGCTGCAGAAATATCTGTATGAATTTTCGATTTACTATCGGGATCAGGTGGAGGATGACGGCAATTATGCCTATCCGTATTTTGACAGCTTCTTTACAGAGCCGGGCCGGGAAGCCTGGCTGATCCGCAAAGAGGGGAAACTGGCGGGATTTTTGATGATGAACCGGTATTCGGAGATGGGAGAGGAGATCGACTTCGCGGTGGCGGAATTCTGTATTCTGCCGCTATACCGCAGAGCGCATCTGGGACGGCAGGCCATGGAGGAGATTTTTTGGACGCACCGGGGACGCTGGGAGATCAAATATAACCGGAGAAATCCGGCCGCCGAGAAATTCTGGGTCCATGTGACGGCCGGATTTCAGCGGGAGATCCTGGCTTTGGAGGATGAGGATCGGGTTATTTGTTTTCGGAATGACTGATACCGGACAAGGTACCGCTTAAAATGCGGTAAAATCTTTCCCTGTCAACGCTTTTCGCGATTTCCACATTGCCATCCGGAGCAGGATAAAAGGTGGTGGCCCCCATGCGGCATTTCTGCCGGGTTTCCACCTGTACCTGTCCGCGCACAAAGCGGCAGATATCGGGATAAAAGGCGCAGACAGCCGCCAGCGGGTCGTGAAGGGTCAGCTTTTCGGATTGCTGAAGCCAGGCGTTTCCGAAGGAAAAGACAGCCCGCATCAGATCGCTGTCCGGTTTCAGGAGCATTTCTGCATGTCCGGCTTCCATGGTAAGCTGATCGGTAACTTCCAACGGTACTGCCCGGTGTATGGCAGTCCGGGCGGAAAATACAATTTTCGAAGCCAGAGGATCCGCCCAGGAGTTCCAGTTGTAGTAGGGGTCCGGCAGCGCCTCCTCCCCGAAATAGCCGTTCATGACATACAGGCCTTTCAGCAGACCGGCAGCATCAGGATAAGTGGTGAACAAGGTGGCAATATTGGTCATGTTGCCGATTCCGATCAGCAGTATCTCATGAGGGTTTTCTCTTATTTTCCGGTACAGAAAAGCGGGGGCATCCGCTTTCTCGTAGGTACTGTGGGGCCAGAATTTTAACGCTTCCGCGCCGTTGGGCGTGGGATATACCGGAATTGGCTGCAGCGTGGTGTCCAGCTCGGCCACAATCGGAATCCGCATCCCGGCGGCCCGGCAGATGGCGTCCGCCACCGCCGCCCGTTTTTCCGGCTGGCCGCAGACGGTTGTGATCCCCATGAGCCGGCACCTGGGCTCTTTCAGCAAATAGGCAAGGCAAATCGCGTCATCGATATCACCGCCAATGTCCGTATCAAGCAAAACTTTTTCCATTCTTACAATCCTCCGGTATGTTTACTGACAGAAGAACTTTTTTGAAGATTCCCATAAGAAATCCCTCTGCTTAACGTTAAAATATTATACCATGCCTGTTGCCGAGGCCACGATGCCTCCGGCAGGATGCGCAGCGATTTCTGCGAACCGGAGAAATTCTGCGGAACCGGAGAAATCGCCTATGTGCAGGTATAACAGCCTTTCTACGGCTATCATAGCACAGCCGCGGGCGTTTCACCATGCCTTTCCCGCACGTTGAGGGGAAATATCCCGGCTGCAAACTTTCACAATATATTTACAAGTTTTGTTAAGATATTGGTTGCGAAACGGTTTTTGACATGCTATGTTTATACTCATCAGGAGGATTTTTTGCGTTATTGAGTTTTCTGGGTCAGATAATGTGTTTCAGTGGGCGAATATATGGCAGGGATGCGGCAGAAAAGGAGAAATCTGTGAATGTACAGTAGAAACTATCGAAGGACTGCGGCGGAAAATAAGAAACCTTTGATTTCTGCAGCAGGAAATTCCGAAAGTCTGCGGCAGGATCCGCAGAATCTTTATTTGTGCAGTAGGAAATTCTAAAATCTACGGTAGAATTTGAAGAATCTTCATTTGTGCAGTAGGAAATCTCAAAAATCTACGGCAGGATCTGTAGAATCTTTATTTTTGCAGTAGAAAATTCCAAAAGCCTACGGTAGGATCCTCAGAATCTTTATTTCTGCAGTAGGAAACCTCAAAAATCTACGGCAGGATTTGAAGAAACTTCATTTCTGCAGTAGAAAACCTCAAAAGCCTACGGCAGGATTTGAAGAAACTTCATTTCTGCAGTATGAAATCCCCAAAATCTACTGCAAGATCCGCAGAATTTTCTTTTCTGCAGTAAAACGCACTGAAATACTACTGCGAAAAATAAGAAATCCATAATACCAACCGCAGTATCGGCCAGAAATCTGCTGCAGAAAATGGTGATTCCGCAAAGCGTACCGTGGGGGCGGTTAAAAAGCTGTGGCGGGAGTCAGAAAACTGCAGATTGCCGCGGCGGCGGGGCGCTGAAGAATCCTTTTGAGTATTTTGACCGGATACAAACGAAATTTCTGTGGCCAAACAAGCCTATGATGACGAAAGGAGAAGGAATATGGGTATTATTGAGAGCATGAGACTGGACGGAAAACGGATTTTTGTCACCGGCGGGGCCCGGGGGATCGGGAAGAGTGTGGCCACTGCCTTTGCGGAGGCGGGGGCGGATCTGGCCATCGTGGATGTGGATCTGGCGGAGGCGCAGAAGACAGCCATGGAGCTGGCGCAGAGCAGCGGAAGAAAGGTGATTGCCGTGCAGACCGATGTGACCGATCCCGTTCAGGTTCAGGAGATGGTGGATACTGTGACCGGAGAACTGGGCGGCCTGGAGGCTGCTTTCTGCAACGCGGGCATCTGCCTGAACGTGCCTGCGGAGGAGATGAGCTATGAACAGTGGAGAAAGGTTCTGGATGTGAATCTTACCGGCGTTTTCCTGACGGCACAGGCAGCAGGAAAATATATGCTGGCCCACGGCGGCGGCTCCATCATCAATACCGCCTCCATGTCCGCGCACATTGTCAACGTTCCGCAGCCCCAGTGTGCCTACAACGCGTCGAAAGCCGGCGTGATTCAGCTGACAAAGTCCCTGGCCATCGAGTGGGCAAAACGGGGAGTCCGGGTGAATTCCATCAGTCCCGGGTATATGGCCACCGAGCTGACCATGAATTCCCCCAGCCTTCAGCCGTTGATTGCTCAGTGGAATGAGATGGCCCCCATGGGAAGAATGGGACAGCCAAGAGAACTGCAGTCCATCTGCGTGTATCTGGTAGGGGATACCAGCTCTTTTACCACCGGAGCGGATTTCGTGGTGGACGGAGCGTTTACCTGTTTTTAATGCAAGGAGTTAATCATGAAAATTGAAACGATAGAAACCGAGAGGCTGTATCTGCGGGGCTTTGAAAAGGAGGACGCGGATTTTGCCATTAGTATCTGGAACGATCCGGAGATGGGAGAGTATCTGGGAGATCCCACGCTGGATCATGTGGATGAGGCGTATAGAAAGAGCATCGAAGCACTGGGAGAAAACAAAACCTGCTGCTATCTGATTTCCGAATCGAAGGCTGGCAAAGAGCGGATCGGCACCTGCAGCTTTATTCCCCGGCAGGATGGAAAGGTTTATGATATTGCCTACTGTGTGCAAAAAAAATACTGGCGGAACGGGTACGCCACGGAGATGGTAAAGGGTATGGTGGATTACGCGAGAGGCCAGGGGGCCGAAAAAATCACAGTCTCCATCGATCAGGCAAACGCCGCCTCCAATGCGGTGGTGCGGAAACTGGGATTTACCGTGGCCAGTGAGGATACCTACCGGAAGCGGGGAACGGACCGGGTTTCGGCGGAGTACCGGTATGAACTGATACTGTAACGAACGGACAGCGGTTTGCTGTCACAAAATACGGCAGAAGAGCAGAAGGGAGCTTTTTCAAAGGGAAAGCCGCCTCTGCTTTTCTGCCGTATTTCTGCATGTATGGAAAATGGATGCCGTGTTTACCTCTTATCTGTTTTCCCGCGTTTTGCCGGGGTGTCCGTTCTTTTCCGGAAGAAGAGTTTCTTTCTTCAAGCCGCATGACCGGAAACGAGGCCAGAGTAACGGCACAAAGGAGTACCAGGAAGCCGGAGAAGGCCAGAAGCAGAATCTGGGAAGGCTTGACGGTCACGGTGATCTCAGTGAGGGGGCTCGCTTCCGTGAACGTTGGGTTCATATCTTCGCCGGAAATGGCGGCTACTCCGTTTTCAGAGACAAGTCCGGTATCCTCTGTCTGCTCCCCGGCATCCATAAAGGAAGTATTTATGATCCGGCTGCCCACTGTGCGGGCGGCAAATCCGCTGACCAGTACGGATACGCCAAAAGCCACGAAAGCAATCAGCAGCATTTCGCACAGGTATTGCAGAAAAATCTTCCATCGGGAGACTCCCAGGGCCAGGAAAACTCCGGTTTCATGGCTCCGTTCCCGGATCCGGCCGGACAGTACCAGGTAAAGCACCGCCGCGCCCACGCAAAGGATCAGAAGAATCAGGGCGGTTACCAGATGTTCCATATTTTTCAGAGGCTCTATTACCGCATCTACACTGGCAGTGTCGGCGGAAACGGTAAAGTCTCCGTCCTCCATCAGAGGAAGCGCTTTCATAGCGTTTATCATATCTTCCACATCCGCCGGATCCCTGGCGTAGAAACGGATGCTTTCATAACTTTCCTCCGCATTGGTGGGACGGGCTTGGTGGAGATCAGCAAGAGTTGTAAAAATGGAATTTTCCATGGACCAGTTAGAAAACATTTCCGTGCTGTC
>ERZ1643249.3950-NODE-3950-length-12733-cov-10.991481_pt1 | contig 12733 bp, 13 predicted proteins | sample MGYA00579263_ERZ1643249 | MGnify/ENA primary metagenome ERZ1643249 (study PRJEB29033, sample SAMEA4952264) | chicken gut metagenome | biome: Broiler Chicken; feature: Gastrointestinal Tract; material: Caecum | place: Ireland | collected 2018 | study: Broiler...
GGCTCCAGCTGCCGCCGTCAATGCTGCCGCCGGTGGCCGAAGGCGTGATCTCAAACGCCGCTTCGTCAATCGTTTCGCCAGTGGCAAGGCCGATCTTGTGCAGGCTGAGTCCATAGCTTAAATCCAGCGCCCCGCTGGCCGTCTGCGGGCCAGCCGACCAGGAGGCATAATACTGCGATTCGGGAATATCCGGCACATCCGTACCGCCCTCCTCGGAAATTTCTTCGCCCACAATAGCGACCGTCTGCCAGGCGTACCCGGCCGGAGGTGTGTAGATGTAGGTATAGTAGCCGTTTTCGCCGCTGTAGGCGGTGAACCCGTTGCCGTTGCTATGCTCTGCCAATGCCTGGGCCGATGCACGGTAGGTCTGCGCGGCCAGGCTGTCCGGGTAGTGCTCCATGACCCACAGCTGGGTGTCGTCGTAGTACCGGTAGGCGGTCTCTTCTGCGGCATCGTTTGCAAGGCCATAGGTCGTAGCGGAAGCGCCGCTGTGCTTTTCTTCCAGCAAACCGAGCGACAACTGGTTGAGTCCGCCCCAGATGTTGATCTGGTTGGCATAGTGGCTGCCCGGGGTATACTGGCCGGGTTCCAGCTTGGACACATAGGCAAACGAATATGTGGGACAGCCATTGGGCTGGCCGCTGAGCCCGTGCGAGCAGCAGTATGCTTCGATTCCATTGAACCAAATGAGCCAGGTGCCGCCCTCAAAGCTGATCGAGGTAATTTTGCCGGTCGTGAACGGGGGTGTGGGCTCGGCTGCATAGGTGCTGATGCCGCTCTTTGCTGTGACGATCGGGTTTGTGCCGCCGACATCGCTCACCCTGACTTCCAGGCTTTTGCGAAGTTCCGTCCCATCCGGCGCAGCATACACAAATTCGGCAGTGAAATCCTGTGCAGCCTGCACATAGATGCCGTGGGCCGCCGCAGAGGTATCGGTATATGAAGCGCGCAGGATATTCTCGGCTTCTTCCGCATCGGCCGCGTTGCCCTCATAGTCCAGCAGCGTCACGCTGTCCGGCAGGATGATCTCGCTCGAACTGCCGTTGGCCGGGTATTCCGCCTGCACCATGATCGGAACGATGGCGTAATCCTCGCCCTCCAGCCTATCAACTGTGATGATCTCGCCGTCCGCATGAAGGGCTGCGGCGTCGATATGCGCGTCCACACCGTCGTACAGGTCGGTCACCCATTCCGAGATGGAGATGCGCGTTTCACCGGTGGCGATCGGCAGGCCCATACTGCCGATATAGCTGCCGGTGGGCTTGTCCGGCAAATCGCCGTAGAGGACATCATAGATTTCCTCATCATCGGGCGGTGCGCCGGTGCCTTCGGGCAGTTCCGGCTGCTCCATCGCCAGCTGCATCGAGGCGACCAGTGCGGCCAGGGCCGTATAGGCGGCCTGCACCTCGTCGCCCCGCTGTTCCTCTTCGGGGATGGCGTAATACAAATCTTCCGCAGCATACACCGGCGCGGCTGCTTCATCCGAAGCGGCGATGGCTTCGTTCAGCGCGGCTTCCAGCTCGGCGTTGTCCGGGTCGGACTGCCACGCCGCGCTGGCAATGGCCCACTGGCGCACGGCGCCAAGAATTGACTGCCGATCCAGCGCATTGACAGTGTCTACAAAGGCTTGCGCTTCAGGGCTGAGCGCCGTTTCGGGCGTGGCCGTCTCCGGCGTGGCCGCTGCGGTCACCACTTCCGGGGCCCGCGGATCGGCGCCGGTTGCGTCCTCGGCAAAGGCTGCGCCCGGCGTCATCGAAAGGCACAGCATACCGGCCAGCAGTCCGGCCAGTATGCGGCGCATGGGTTTGTGCTTCATAACATACCTCCAGTTTCGTCAGGTCGCGGCCTTGGCGGCTTCGGCCTGGCGCTTGTCAAAAATCGCCTTGATCTCAGGCGGGGTGACCCAGGTATCGTCCAGCTCGAACGCCTCAACTGGTTCAGGAAGGACCGGCTTATGCGGGGCGTCGGTGGGCTTCTGCTCGGCGACGTCAGCCGGGCGGCCCTCGTGACAGTCCTTGCGCCCAATGGTGATGGAAAATCCAAATGTAATGCTGTACTTTTTCATAAAACGTCATTCAACCTCCACATGGTCCACGAGCTTTGCCACAACCAGATACCGCACATTGGGGTCGTCGGTACAGGTGGATAGGGTGAGGATATGGTCATCGGTGCCGGCAGTCACCCCGTAATCGAAGGCGCATCGCTCAAAGGCCTTGGCCAAAATCGTGCGTAACTCGTTGTCGGTCGGGTGGGTGGTGATGCAGTCGTAGTCGGTGTCGGCCCGCGCTACGCCGGTGCTGAAGACCTGGTAGGTCAGCATCGCGTCCGAGAGAGACAAGTAGATGTACGGATGCTCCTCGCCAAATTCATAGACGCGGTAGTTGTGCAGCTGGCCGAAACTGTTTTCCCGATCTTCGTCGAATGTGTGGCCGTAGATGACGAGGTTGCGCGGCAGTGTGGCCGTCGTGATAAGATCGCAGTCATAATCGGCATAGATCGAGCCGTGTTCGTCATATTCCCCCAGCGCATTGCGGCGCAGGTAGTAGTCGTTATCGTCCGACTGCTGCACCGGGGCGTCGATGTTGGTCCCGGGAACCGTCAGCCAGGCGACCGAATCCGGGTTGGTGGCGTGGGCGTCCGCCAGCCGGACATCCGGCGCGGCGGTGGTCACGGGCAGCGGGACGGCTGCGGTCTCGCCGGTGGCTGCTGCCAAACTCCCGGCCACATCTCGGGGCCAGAGCAGCACGGCCGCCACACCGGCCAGCAAAATTGCCAACGCAGCCAGCCAAAGGCCATACTTGCGAAAGAATCGCTTCACGAGACCACCTCCTTGCGGGGCAGCAGGATGTCGTCCTCAGCCCAGGACAGGGAGGGCAGCGGCGCGAAGTGCCGTCCGTTCTGCTCCACCCACCGGCCGCGCTGGCAGCCAAACACATGGATGTCGTGGGCGTTGAGTACCGAGAGCAGCGCCTCCAGTTCCTGCGGCTCGCACAGCAGGTCAGTCGGATCGCCGATGAGCAGTGTGTTGAACTCTTCATGTTCGGCGCTGGCGATGATCTGTTTGATGGCGGGCCGCATCAGCAAGGGCATGGTGGGCGGCGTATCGGAGGTCAGTTCCCCGGTCAGGCGCCATTGCAGCTTGCGCACCGCCCGCAAACAGGCCTTACGCTGGCGGCTCATCCCGGCCAGGTCGGCGGTGTTGGATTGATAGAGACATTGTGCGGTCATCGAAAATTACCTCCTTGCAAATTGTAATCATCTCGGCTTGCGGTACACTTCCTTGCACAAAGCCAGCGCACGGCGGTTGTCATACCAGTGCAGCAGCTGCCTCACCAGCAGCGGGCTGCCTGCCAGTGCCAGGACGGCTGCGATTTTAGACCAGTTCCTCATCCTCATCCCCCTTTCCGCCCACCACAATATCGTTGGAGGGCACATAGATCTTCTGCTTTTTCGGCGGGGCGGGCGGCGCGGCCTTGGGGTTGGGTTCCGCTTCGCGGCGGGGTCTCGGTGCGGTGGGCCTGCGCAAAATCGTCAGCATACAAGTGAAAATGAACAGCGCCAGGCTGACCAGCATGATGAGCAGCAGCACGTCGGTGGGGATCTCCTGCACCGGCTCCGGCTCGGCGGGGGCGTTGACCGGCGCGTAGTACAACTCAAAACAGACATTCCCGGCCAGACTGCGGCTGATGGTGCCGATATAGCGGGTCGTGGCGAGGTAGGTGCCGTCCTCCTGGGCGGTTTCACTCACGGTCAGGTCAGCCAGCGTCAGCGTACCGGCAAAGCCATCCTCATCACTGTAGTCGATGGTCTCCCGCACTTCGCTGCGGGCTTCCTCGGGAATGTTGCTGTACACCGAGACATCAAAAGTTTGCTCGGCCTCTTTCTCTTCCGTGGTGCCGCCTTCCGGCGTCTCGGTGACGGCCCAGAGGGTGTAAGGCTCGCCCATGCGGGTCAGGTTATCCAGTTCCAGCACATCGGCGGTGGTGCCCTCCGGCACGCGGTACCGCATGACGATCAGCGTCTGGTGGCCGTCAGGGACAGTGGCGATCTGGTAAGGATAATACGCCGGGGTTGATTTGCCCGAAATATTACTATCTGTATTGTTTTCGGGAAATGTCTCAACGGTATTATCTGTGTTGCTGCTTGTCGTTTCCGGCGTCGGCCCGGAAACAGGCGCGGGGGCAGCCTCCTCGGCCAGCGCCGGCAGGCAGCACCCTGCCGCCAGTACGCAGGTCAAGAAGAATATGGCGATCCGTTTGGTCATAACGTGTCCTCCTTGTATTCAGATTGTTTGTTCAATTCCCGCTCCACGATCCGCCGCAGTTCCTCACGGTCGGTGGTGATGAGCTCCTGCTCCATCCGGCTGCACCGGATGGCGACGGTCACATGGTTGGAATTGGTGGAGATCAGGGCGTTGCCCCGCTCAAACCGGGTGATGAGGTCGATCTCGGCGTCGGTCAGTTTCAGCACCTTCTGCACCAGCTGGGCCTCGTCCTCCTCCAAATTCAAAATGATCTTGATCTTGCAGTTGTTGAGGATGCCGCGCCCGTACTTGCCGTCCTCCAAAGCAAAAAAGTCGGAGATGTCCTGGGTGGCGATCAGCGGCGCGCCGCCGTAGCCGCGAATGGTCTTGACGGCCTCGAAGATGTAGTTGGCAGCCAGCGAGTTGGACGAAGCACCGATGATCTGCCAGGCTTCGTCCACCACCAGCAGCTTCGGTTTGGTGATGTCCTCCTTGACCTTCGACAAGGCAAAGTTGAAAGCGATGAAGGTACCGACCACCAGCATATCCCCGGTCAGGTCGCTGATGTCCAGCACGGTGTAGGGGTTGTCCAAATCCACATTGGTGGGCCGGTTGAAGTTGGACGCTGACCCGGTCACAAACACCGAGAGGGCGTTGGCCAGCCGGTGGGCCTCCGGCTTCTCGCGCAGCACCGCGTACAGGTCGCCGGGCAGCGGCATCTCCTTATATCGACTGGGGTCTTGGGGGTCGAGCAGGCTGTCGTTATCGTGGGTGATGCCTTTGCGGGCGTAGGTTTCAATGAGGGCCTCGTCCAGAATCTGCGATTCCTCATTGGTCATGTCGCGCAGCCGGAGCGAAAAGAGAACGTGCAGCGTCTGAATCTGCGCAGCCAGGATGGAACGCTGCAGGGCCGCGCCATCCAGCACCTCCCGGCTGCGGGTGTCCTGTTTGCGAATCTCCATGAAGTTGATGGTGTCGGGGCTGCCGGGGCCGAGCCGGATGAAGGTGCCGTTGACCGATCTGCACATCCGGTAAAATTCGTGCCCTTTCAGCGGCGCGATGATGTACACCGGCACCCCGGAGAGCCGAAACCGGTGGGTGATGAGCTGGGTCGTAAAGGTCTTGCCCGCGCCGGAGGTTCCCATGAGGGCGATGCCGCCGTTTTTGTAGATGCGGGTATCAAAGTTGTTCAAACTGACCAGCGAGTTGTTGTACTGGTTGACGCCGAGCAGCACGCCATTGCGGTCGCACAGCTCGTAACTGACCAGCGGGTAGCAGGAGGCCACGCCGAAGGTGAGCATATTGCGGCGGTATTTTTTGAAGAGCCGCGGGTCGATCTGGCACAGCGGCAGCGCCGAGAGAAAGGCGGCTTCCTGCCGGAACCGGCAGAGCTGCAGATCCATGTCCTGCGAGATACAGAGCTTGCGCAGCTCGCCCACCCGCCATTGCAGGTCTTTGGGGGTGGCCGCCGTCACCGTCACAAGGATGGCTGCATAGTAGAAATCTTCCCCGTTGGCGAGGCCGTCCTTGAGAAAGTACCCAGACCGGATGGCCCCGGCCAGGTCATCGAAGTCGGTGTTGGTGTCGCTGGTCTCCTTGATGCGGCTGCGGTTGAGGCGAATCTGCTGGCCGATCTTCTGGATCATCCGTTCCTTGGGCTGGCGTTCGACGAATAAATCCACGTCGATGCCCTCGCCCGCGTTGACCAGCAGGTTCAGCCACCCGGCCGTCACCTGGGGGCGGTAGCCGTCGGCGGGGATCATCAGGTAGGCGTGGCATAGGCCATCCATACAGACATACTTACCGTGTTTGAAGTCAAGCGCGGGCGGGATCAGAAAGGCGTTGGCCGGAATGTCATCAAGGGCGGTGACATCCTCCTCGGCCAGAAAGCTCGCCAGCACATCCTGGATGCGGTCGGGCAGCGGATGCTTCACCGCTGTTTGCCGGTTGAGCAGGTCGTAAAATACCTCGGTAACGAACTCGTCCTCGTTGTCGTGCTCCACGACGTTGTTGCCGCACTGGCCCAGGTAGGTGCGAAAGTTGCGGGCGGTGGTCTCCAGCATCGAGACGATCTCGGCATAGGGGGTATTGCGCTCATTCACTGGGCTTTCGTACTGAAAAATGACGAAGAAGCGGCGGCTGACGGCGTCCCGGGAACCGAGGCGGGAGACAAAGCGGATGTAATCCTCATGGTGCGGGAGGACGGCGGGGTCTTTCTCGTTGGCTGCATCCTCCCGCAGCTTGGCCAGGTAGGCGTTGACGGCGGCTTTCTGGGCCACACTTTTGATCTGCAATTTGACCGGCGCGATCTTGAGCATACTGGCAAAGGATTGGATGACGTTGCGCTGTTCCCGCGCCGACCGCAGCATAAAGTTAATGGGCTCGACCTCCAGAATCTTGATGTACCGGCCATCGGTGGTTGTCACGATACCGTTCTCAATTTTGGCGATCGGCAGCAGATCGTAGAGAGTCTGGCTGCGGGCCAGCTTGCCGGGGGTGGTGCTGCGCTTGCGCACCGTCTTGGCGCCTTTGGGCAGTTGTGTCTCGTCCTCGTAGTAGACGACGCGGTAACGCTTTCGATTGATGAACCGCAGATGCCGCCGTTTGTTGGCTTCGAGGTTGCCATCCACGGTGGGGGTGACGATGCGCCTGCGCCGCAGGAAGCGGAACCAGTGGGCCAGAAACTCGGTCAGGCTGTCGCCTTCAATGCCCACGACGGCGAAGATCGCCAGCGGCAGCGAGATGACGATGACGAGAATCAGCCGCCAGTTGAAGGGCAGCGGCAGGTACATGAGCGGGATGCCGGTGCCGGCGGCCAGAACGGCGGCCTCCACAGCATTGCGCAGCCGGATGCTGCCGCCGAAGATCGAGCCGGTGTCGATGAAATTCTGCGGGATGAAGTAGACATCCCGTTGTTCGCGCTCCGCCAAAGGCATTCCCCCTCTCAGTTAAAATAGATCTATGTCAATGCAGATACTGCTCCGGGTCGGTATATTGCCCGTTCACGATGAAGCAGATATGCAGGTGGTTGCCGGTGGAATCGCCGGTGGAACCCACCTCAGCGATCGTGTCGTACTTGCTCACCGTCTGGCCAACGCTGACCAATAATCGGCTGCAATGGGCATACAATGTGCAGATACCGCCGCCGTGGTCGATGACCACATAGTTGCCGTAGCTGGGCGAAGTGGTGGCCGTGATGACCGTCCCGCTCTGCACAGCCAGAATCGGGGTGCCGTAGCCATAGGCAATATCCAGGCCATTGTGGTTGGTGGTGTCCTTGCCGGGCAAGCCGACATCCGGCCGTTTGCCAAAGCGCGAAGTGATGTGGGAACGCCAGGCGGGGTCGTTGAACGGGTTGCCGAAATCGCCCTCGGCCACCGGCACGGTGCTGCCGGCGGTCAGGTCGTTGACTTGCTCCAAAATCGAGATGCCTTCCCGCTCCTCGATCTCCTGCAAGTACAGCGTCAGGTTTTGGGCGTAGTCGCTGGCAAAGGCACGCTCGGTTTCATCCAGCTGCCAGATTGTGTCGGCAAAGTAGCTGTCGCCTGCGTAGGAGATGGTGTAAGTTGTGTAATCGTGAGTTTCGGGTACTTTGGTGGGTATGCCGTCCACGATTTTGTCCACCATCTCGATCTTGGTCTCGGTCTCGGCGGTGTAGCTGTAATACTCGTCCGCATGGTCTTTGACCTGCTCGGCCAGGTCATCGATGCTGATGGATTCATACTCTGTGGCCCCCATGTGGGCGCAGTACATGGACAGGATCTCCAGCGCGTTGAAGCTGACCTGCCCGCCCACCGGGTCCACGACCTCGGTGGAATAGCGGCCCTTGCTGTCGGTTTCAATTTCGGAGAGAACATCTTCATAAGCCGTTTGCAGCACCGTGCCGATGCTGTTTTTGATGGTGATGACATTCTCGGCAATTTCCATCTCATCGGTCAGCACGGTGTCGCTGGGAGCCAGTAGGCTGCCGAACACCACGGTGGGCAGCGATAAAATCAAGAGGACGGGAAGTAACAGCACCACCACAATGACTGTGGCGGCCTGTTTGTGGTATTCCTTGACGGTCTGGGCTGCCGCGCCCGCTGCGCCGCCTGCCTGGGCAGCCTGTATGATCTTGGCGACCTTGCTGGCGGCGCGGGCTGCGTCAGTCAGCTGGTCCAGGCTGTCTCTGCGCTCATCTGCCACGGTTCTGCCTCCTGGCGGGGGCCTTGGGCAGCACGGCGACCTTGCGCTCCTCGTACTGGTAATGGCCGCGCTCGTCTTTTGTGGTGGGGGTGCGCTCTACAGCCGAGGTGGCGTACACCTTGTACCACTGTTCGCCGTCCCGGGAAGTCTGCACGGTGTAATGCCCGCTGGGCCGCTCGAACTGTTTGGCGTTGTACATGGCGAACTGGATCTGCCCGCGGCCCGGGATGATCTCCCGCCCGGTAATCTTGCCACCGCCGATCTCCACATCGGTGGTACGGTTGCCCATCTGGCCCAGAGCCACCCGCTGCAGGGCAGCCTGCTGGAGACTGGAAGAGGTGGGGATGGTAGCCGAGGAGACGGCACCGCCGGAAGCGGTGGGCCCGCTGCCAACACTGGCGGTATAACCGGCGGATGGTTCACCCACGGCTGCCCCCGCGGCCTGGGTGATTTCCACCTCATAGCCCGGCGAGACCGGCACAGCATTGTCGCCTTCCAGTGCCAACGGACTGGTTGGGATGGGCGCATCGGCGGGAACGTCCGCACCGGCGTCATCCAGAACAGCACCGTCCGCCGAAGTGGGAATGGAATCAACCCCACCTATAGGCATTTCCGCAGAAGCGGTATCCGCGCTGCCCTGAGCGGGTGCCGGGTTAGGCGTCCCGGCAAAATATCCCTGCATGGCTTCCTCGGCGGCCGCGCCGTGGATGGCGCCGGGCGTCTGCCCGGTGGCTACCGAGCCGATGACCCGGCTGGCAAAGCCGCCGTCCTGGCCCAGCGTACTTTTATATAGGGAAGTGCCAAGGCCGGAAGTGACCCCGCCACCGCTGCCGCTCATGGAAGCGGCGGTGTCTGTCTCCAGCTTGGAACTGACCATACCAGCCAGCCCGCCGGAGAAAGCGGACGTTGCGCCCGCCCCGGCTGCGGCGCTTCGGTTGCCCGCGCCCGGCATCTGGCCCGAAAGGATGGCCTTGCCTGCCTGCATCCCGCGAAGCGCCATGAAGGCTTCGGCCAGGATGGAGCCGGGAGCACGCCCCACACCGAGGCCCATCGCCTGCAGGATGCTGTCGAGCTTGGTGCTGACCTTTAAGAAGGCGATGGCGCAGAGGAACCAGACAAACAGGTTGCCGCTCACGGCCTCCTTTCCCTGGCTGGCAACGGCGGCCTCCACATCGGTTTCTGACACGGCCAGCGCGGGCAAGGCCCAGCAGACTGCTATTGCAGCCATGCCGGGCAGCAGAGTGACCAGTTTTCGCAAACTTGATTTGTGCATAACGCCTCCTTACAACGCCAGCGGATTGGCCAGAAACTCGGCCACCATGTTGGTGAACAGCTTGAGGCACCAGGCGTTCATAACGAGCAGGAACAGCTGGCTGGCAAACACCCGGCACCAGCTCTTGAAGATGTTCGAGGTGCTGCGCGAAGCCCCCAGCGCAAACGCCACCGGCGCGGTGAATACAAGGATGCCCAGCGTGATGTACCGCTCGGCGGCCTCCAGCAGCAATTTGAGATAGTTCCACGCCAGGATGATGAGCAGGATCAGGGCAATGAGCGCCACCGACCCGTTGGCAATGACGCCGATGATGACCAGCAGGGTGGAATTGAAATTGCCGAACTGCACGGCGGGCAGGGCGCTGTCCACGATCCAGCTGTAGGGTGTGCCGCCGATGGATAGTGCCAGGTTGACGATGTCGTCGGCGTACCAGATGCAGAGCAGAAACACACCGCTGCGCAAAAGCAGTTTGACCGGGTCCTCGGTCTCCACGTCCAAGCCGGCGGCGAAATTCTTGAACAGGCACCAGATCAGGTTCAAGAGCAGAAGCCCCACGCCGATCCAGACGAAGATCTCGTACATGGTCTCTGCAGCCGGAAAATACCGCTTGAAGGTGTTCATATCGCAGCCCAGCGCCCCCAGCACCGAGGTCGAGAGCAGGTCGAGCAGGTTCATGACCTGGGTGGCCAGCCACTCGACAATGCCGTCTAAGATTCCCATGCGCGGCCTCCGTTACGGGGTACCGGGCGTCCAGGTTCCACCGGAAAAGAACGGCGTGATGTAGGCCATAATGAAGCCCAGCCCGTTGAGGATGGCCCAGGTGATGACGATGCGCTTGAGCCATGCGCGGCTGTCGTCCACCGTGCGGCCGTTTTTGGAAAAGTTCATGAGCAGCAGTGCGACCGAGGCACAAACCACCGCCGTAATAGTGGAGATGGAAACGATCTGGGTGTAGACGTCCTGCATGATCTCGGATGCCTTAGTCCAGACGGTCGTGCCGGATGCGGCGCTGGCGGGCAGCATGGTCGTACCTGCCACGAGCAGGCCGAACGAAACCTGATCCGCCAGGCGCATGAACCTGCGCACGGCGGATTGGGAAAATTTGAGCAAATGCATGGATTCCTCCTTTGTCAAGGCATAATGGCATAACAAAAGGCGCCACCTCGGTCGTTTGACCAAAGGGACGCCGTTGCGGCTTCGCTTGCTTTTTAAGCCGGTATCATTATAGCATGGGTGGATTGCAGGAAAAAGGACGCGGGTTATATAAATACTGTGCAGATTTTGCGCAAAGGATGAAACGAGGATTGAAGTCTGCTTACGCAATGATTCTAGCTTTTGAGCCCCTCCCTACGAGCTCGTAAACGGTATCCAACTCCCATTATAGTTTCCAAATCCTTGTCGAGCAAAAGTTTTTTGCGTATGGTACAAACATGGATGTCCACGGTACGGGTTTTAAGGGTGGCTGGAGTGCCCCAAACCTCGGACAATATATCTTGTCGGGCAAGCGTTTCCCCTATGTGTTGAAGCAGGTAAATGAGCAGGCGGTACTCCATCTGTGCAAGATGTACAGGCACCCCTTGTACCAGAACTGTATGTGCCGTCGGTTCTATCCGAATAGCACCATAGGTGATTTCATATGAATCACCATGCTCCCGCATCTGGATTCACTCCCTATCCTCAACCAAGCAGGTTATGAGGCACAGTCAAAGGAGATTGATATCCAGTTTGTTCTGAACGATCTATCGAAGGTAGGAATCCCTGTGTTGGATCTCACCGTTGTCATGAGCAATCTGTTGGATAACGCGATAGAAGGCTGTCAGAGACTTCCGGCAGACCAAAAGCGCCGGATTCTGGTCAAAGCAATCTACACGGAGGCGCAGCCAAATTCACTGTTCTTCTCAGTAATGAATTCAAGCTTGCCGCTTACGATCGTAGGAGATCATCTCCCAAGTACTAAGCATCCGCCTGAATTACATGGCTACGGCTTGCCGAATGTTCTATCCATCCTGAAATCGTATAATGCCGAATATGTGATGACCTGCGAGGATAGACATTTTTTGTTTGCTGTTGAATGGCCGGATGTCGCACTTGAAAATGATGAAAACCGCAAGATGCCGGTAGCCCTTCAGAATCCCTAAAAGTTTGCAGTTACAGAGCAAATCTTGCACTTAGCGCGACTTTTTGGGCATTTTTACTCGGATAATGATATACTCTACATAGCATAAAGAGCAAGGCAGGTGGGCGGCAGATGGAGCAGGTGGTCAAACACATGACCCATTGGTTACTGAAAAAGCATTTAATCGTACCGGAACAGTCGGAATGGTGCCATTATATGCTGATGCAATCCACGATGAGCATTCTTTCGCTTTGCCTGTTACTCCCGGTAAGCGCCGCCATTGTTGGCGTATGGGGGTCTGTGTTTTATATAGCAACCTTCCGTATCTTGCGTCAACGCACAGGCGGTTATCATGCTCGTACACCGCATGGATGCCTTTTGGTTTCATTCGTGTTGCAGGTTCTGTTTTCGTTACTTGCAGCAGCAACAAAAGATCTCTACGTTTTGACAACGGTTATTCTTTTGTCCGAAGTAGCAATTTTTCTGTTGGGACCAGCAAACCATCCCGAGTTGCATTTAAGCGCCAAAGAATTGAAAGCGGTAAAACCCAGAATGTATGTGCGTCAAGCCACTATGTTTTTGGCTTATGTTGTAGCGCTACTGGCGCATCAGGGGATGGTTGCCAGCTGCATTGCGATGGCCACCTTTGCGGTAGCAGTGCTTTTGGCGGTTGCGCATGTTGATGACGGTGAGATACACCGTTTCAAAAAAGAACACGTCAACCAAAAGGAGGTTATCCAAACCATGAATGAGAAGGAATCCATGATGCACAAAGCAACCCGGAAGGCCCTTGATGTTATGATCCGCCGTACCTATGACGGCTGGCCGCCGTTTTCGCCTTGCGGTGTTTATCAGCCTCATCGCCCCGAAAAGCCCCTGCCCAAACCGCAGGAAAAGAAGTAAACAGTGACCGCAA
>ERZ1643249.3953-NODE-3953-length-12729-cov-17.505760_pt1 | contig 12729 bp, 8 predicted proteins | sample MGYA00579263_ERZ1643249 | MGnify/ENA primary metagenome ERZ1643249 (study PRJEB29033, sample SAMEA4952264) | chicken gut metagenome | biome: Broiler Chicken; feature: Gastrointestinal Tract; material: Caecum | place: Ireland | collected 2018 | study: Broiler...
GAAAACATAAAAAAGTAGTAAAATATTAATATAAAATATTTTTATTAGTGTGTATGACTATTAAAGATATATTTTGTAAAAAATTACTTTTAATATAATTTGTAGTGTGATATAATTAGGTCAATATATCGAAAATAAAGTAATAATATTTATTTTAGAAAGGAATTTATATATGCAAAAAATGGATAAAAAATTATCAATTATTATTTCAGCATACAATAATATTAATGAGTTAAAAAAGTGTATAGATAGTGTTTTAAAACAATCATATAAAAATAAAGAAATAATAGTTGTTTATCATAAAAAAAGCATAAATATTAGTGAGATAAAATCCGCTTATGAAAATTCAGTAAAATTTATATGTTATAACGAAAAAAAATTAGTACAAGTAGATTTTTTACTAAAAAGTAAGAAATTAGGTTATGAAAATTCTACAGGAGATTATATTACTTTTTTAACAGATAAAGAATATGTGTCTATAGATTTTTATTCACCTTTAATAGAAAAAGCACAAAAAAAATTATCGGATATTACAATTGGGGATATTGTTTTGGATTATAATGATGGTTCAAAAAGAGTATATAATATGTTTAATAGCATAATTACTAAAGATTTAAATGAAAATGAATGTATAATGGAATTTTTAAGTCAAGAAGGATTATGTTATTTTTGGTATATTTTTTGTAATAAAATATTTTCAAGAAAAGTAGTTAAAGAGGCTATGAATGTATTAAATGCAATGGAGTGTAGTAATTTATGCGATGAAATAGTTTTGAGTACTATTTTATATTTTTATTCTAAAAAAGTAATAAGAGTATATAATGAAGCTGTTTTTTATCACGAAAATCATTTTGTATATGGAAATAAAGAATTGAAAGAATATATAGATGTAGTAAATAATTCTTTTAATGTGATAAATAAATTTTTGAATAAAAAAAATATTTTAAACTTATATAAAGAAAATATAGAAAATTGGAAAAATTTAATTTATACAAATTTGAAAAACGGAATTATTAATTCTGATATTGATAAAGAAGATAAAGAGAGAATGAAAGATATTATATACTTGCAAATAACAAAAACTATAAAAAATCCAAATTATTTTTATAATGTATCGACTAAATGGGATGACACGCTCGAAAATGTAAAAATAAATTTGTGCAATGATAATATTGAATATATAAGTTTTGATATATTTGATACATTAATAGTAAGACCATTTATGAATCCAAAAGATCTATTTAAATTGCTAGACAATTATTTTAGAAAAATTGCTAATATAAAAGTTGGTGTAGAGTTTAGTAAAATAAGAGTTATTTCAGAAGAAGAAGCAAGAGAAAGAAGATGGAATAAAGATCAAAATTTAACAGAGATAACATTAGATGAAATATATGATTTGATAAGAGAAAAATACGAATTAGATGAAAAAGTTGTACAAAAAATAAAAGAAAAAGAAATAGAATTTGAAACAAGATTTTGCTCAAGAAGAGAAACTGCATATTTATTATATAAATTGGCCTTAAATGCTGGAAAAAAGGTAATTTGCATATCTGATATGTATTTACCGTTATCTGTAATTAGCAATATATTAAAAAATAATGGATATAATGAAATAGAAAAAATATATTTATCATCTGAGTATAGAACTACTAAATCAAATGGTAATTTATATAAGGATGTTTTGGCGCAGTTAAATGTTAGTCCTAACAAAATAATTCATATAGGGGATAATTTTGATTCTGATGTTGTAAAAGCAAATGAGAATGGATTAACAGGTGTTTTTTTTCCAAAAGCAACAAATCTTTATTGGAAAAAGGAATTAACTAATAATCTAAGTAGTATTTTTTATGGAAGTTTACCTGGATATATGGATAATGCTAATTCCGCTAATTTTTTGGGAATAAGGTGTATGATAGCTGTTATGGTAAATAAATATTTTGATAATCCGTACAGATATTTTAATGAGCAATCTGATTTTAATGGAGATCCTTTTTTGGTTGGATATCATGTACTTGGAATGCATCTTTTTGCACTTGTAAAATGGATAATGGAAGATATAATTGAGAAAAAATACGATACAATAGTATTTATGGCAAGAGATGGTTACTGTCCAATGAGAGCGTTTGAAATATTAAAAAGGGTATATAAAGATGCACCTAATGCTAAATATTTACCAGTATCTAGAAAATCATTAATTCAAGTTATTTTAGTAGATAAAATGGATTTTTATAAGTTGGCTGAGATTATTAGTGTAAAACAGCATACACCTAGACAAGTTATAAAGTATATTTATGATATACTTAATACAGATTTTATTGATAAAGTATGCAGTGAAAATAGAATAAAATTAGATGAAAAATTTAAAAGTATTTCCGAATTTAATTCTTTTATAACTATAGTTATTGACAAGTTATATAATAAACAAAAGCATCAAATAAAGCTAAATGCTTTAAAAGAATATTTTGGAAAGATATATAATGGAAAAGCTTGTACTTTTGATATAGGATATAGTGCAAGGCCAGAGTTATATATATCAAATTTATGTAATAAAAAAATTGACACGTATTTTGAAAACATAGCTAGTGATATGGCATATGAGCATTCTAAAATTGGTGGATTTAAATTAAATACTTTTTATGATTACAAGCCGTCAGTTACAGGAACATTAAGAGAGTCAATTATATCTGAAATTGGACCGTCATGTATAGGGTATAATTATGCAGATGGAAAAATAGAACCAGTTTATAATAATTTTAAAATTTCATATCAAGAAAGTTTTATTTTGTCTAAACTTCAAGAATATTCCTTAGATTTTATAAAAGATATGGTAGATATTTTTGGAGATGAGATAAAAAATTTATATTATCAAAAATTATATGCTGTTTTACCATTAGAAGTATATATACATTCTTCAAGAAATATAGATATGAAGATGCTAGAATGTATTTCATTTGAAGATTCAGTAAAAGATGGAGAAAATATTAATATAGTTGATATAATAACTAAAGAAAGAAATACACATAACCAACAAAATATAGATAAATTATTATATATTAATGAATATGAAAATAAGTCATTAAAGTCAGAACAGTATTTAGAAGGTAAAAGTATAATGGATGATGAAAGTAGTAATACCGAAAAGAATTTAATACAAAAATTTAAAGATATGATAAAAAGAAAATAATTAAAAAATTATATACTTTAAAAATAAGGCGATTTATGGTATAATAACTTTGTTTTAAAATGATTTTATAAAGAAGGGAAGAGAATATGGGATTTATAAACAAAATTAAGGAAATTTATAATTATAGACATATGCTTGCTACATTAGTTAAGCAAGATATAAAAGGAAGATATAAAGGATCGTTTTTTGGGTTTTTATGGACTTTATTAAATCCGTTATTTATGTTACTTGTATATGCAATTGTTTTTCAATTTGTATTTAAATCTGATATAGAAAATTATCCAATATATTTATTTATTTGTTTAATGCCATGGAATGCATTTAGTAATATGATAGCAACTGGAACAGTGTGTGTATCAAATAATGCTAGCATATTGAAAAAGGTATATTTTCCAAGAGAAGTATTGCCACTTTCTGTTATTATTAGTAATGTTATACAGTATTTTTTTAGTTTAGTAATTATATTTATAGCACTTTTAGTATCTGGTGTTGGAATTTCATGGTATGCGTTGTTGTTGCCGATAGTAATTCTTGTTCAAGTAGTATTTGCCTTTGGAATAGTTTTAATATTATCTGCGGCAAATGTATATGTAAGAGATATTCAATATATGATGAGTCCTATTATGATGATATGGATGTATGCATGTCCTATATTATATAGTGTATCGATGGTACCAGAAAAATGGCAAAATATTTATAGATTGAACCCTATGGTATCTATTCTTGAGGGATATCAAGCATTATTATATAATAAAACATTACCAGATTTTAAAAGTCTTGGTATTGTATTTGCAGTATCTATAGTTATTTGTATAATTGGATATTTAATATTTAATAAACTACAAAGACGTTTTGCAGAGGAGGTTTAAAATGGCTAAAAAAAAGAATAAAAGTGATGATATAGCGATTTCTGTAAAAAATGTTACAAAAGAATTTACTGTGTGGGAGGATAAGTCGTATTTTTTAAAAGAAAGATTAGGACATTTAGGTAGAAATAAAAAATCTAAACACTTAGTATTAGACAATATATCATGCAATATAAAAAAAGGTGAATCGGTAGCATTAATTGGTGTAAATGGTTCAGGAAAATCCACACTATTGAAATTGCTAAATAAAATAATATATCCTGAAAAGGGAACTATAGAAATAAATGGAAAAGTTTCTAGTATGATAGAACTTGGAGCAGGATTTAATACAGATTTTACAGGACGTGAGAATATTTATTTTAATGCTTCAATGTATGGTCTTGGAAAAAAAGATGTAGATCCAATTATAGATAAAATTATAGATTTTTCAGAGCTTGGAAGTTTTATAGAAACTCCAGTAAGAACATATTCATCTGGAATGTATATGAGACTTGCTTTTTCTATAGCGGTAAATGTACAAGCAGATATTCTTTTGATAGATGAAATATTAGCAGTAGGTGATGCTCATTTTCAGGCAAAATGTTTAAGTAAGATGAAAGAGCTTAAAGCACAAGGAAAAACAATGGTCTTTGTATCACATAGTGTTGATCAGGTAAAAAGTTTTTGTGATAGAGCGTTATGGATAAAAGATGGTAAGTTAAAAATGGATGGCAATACAGATACAGTATTAAATGAGTACATGAAAGAACAAGGAATATAGTAAATTATAAGGAGGATAAAATGAAAATATGGATTTTAACTACTGAATTTCCACCACATTTTGGGGGTGGTATAGGTACATATGTAGAAAATGTTGCTGATATGTATTCAAAAAATGGAAATAAGGTAAAGATTATTTTAAGAGATGATGAAGAAAAAATTGAAGAATTTAATGAGAATTTAGAGGTTCATAGATTTGTTTTAGACAATAATAACGAATATACTAATTATATGGGTGACATGCAATCTATGTCATATCAATATCTACAATATGTAAAGGGATTATTAAAAAAAGGTGAAAAGCCAGACATTGTTGAGATACAAGAGTATAATGCTATTGGATATTATATATTTCAACAAAAATTAATAGATTCTAATTTTTTAAAAGATGTACCGGTGGTAGTACATTTACATACACCGCAGTTTGCTCTTTTTGATGTAAATAAATATTCTAAATATCAATTACCAGATTATTGGATCGGACAAATGGAGAGATTTTGTATAAAGGCTGCTGATGCTATACTTTGTCCAAGTCAATTTTTAGCAGACAAGTTAAAGTATGTTAATCCTGAAAAGAAAATTAAAGTTATTAATTTACCTTTTGCAACTCCAAAGGAAGAAGACGATATTAAGGTAGATATAGATAAAAAACTATTTGTATATTTTGGTAGAACTGAATATAGAAAGGGTGTTATGCAACTTGTTGAAGCGTTTGAACATTTATGGGAAAAAGGATATGATTGTAAATTAAAGCTAATAGGTGGAGATGTAAAATATTATCCTAAAAATGAATATTTAGGAAAGCTTTTACAAAAAAAATACAAAAATAGGGTAGAACAGGGATTACTTATATTTCAGGGTAATACAGCTCCAAAGCCTTTAAGAGCTGAAATAAGAAAAGCTAGAGCGACAATTATTCCATCTTTATATGAGAATTTTCCTAATACTTGTATTTTATCTATGTGGCTGGAAAAAGTTGCTATAGTATCTAAACAAGGTGGTCAAGCTGAGATGGTACAAACAGATGGCATAAATGGATTTATATTTGATCATGAAAAAGAAGGGGATTTAGAAAGAAAAATAATACAAGTTCTTAATACAAGTGATGAAGAGTTAGAAAAAATAGGAAAAAATGCTAAAAAAAGAATAAATTCTTTATGCAATATGGAAGATAATGTAAAACTTAGAATAGACTTTTTCAAAAAGGTAATATCAGAATATGAACCTAAAGTAGAATATCCATTTTTAAATGATACGTCTAAATATAATAGTAATAATAACAAGATAGAAAATGATATGATATCTGTTGTTATACCATATTATAATATGGCAAAATATATAGATGAAGCTATAGAAAGTATTAAAAATTCTAAATATAAAAATAAAGAAATAATATTATTAAATGATGGTTCAACAGATAAAACAAGTATTGAAGCTATAAAAAAATATGAATCTGATCCAATGATTAATGTAGTTAATATAAAAAATGGAGGCCTTGCAAATGCAAGAAATGTGGGTGCTACATATGCTAAAGGTGGATATCTTGCATTTTTAGATTCAGATGATGTTGTTGGTCCGGATTTTTATACTGAAGCTGTTGATATATTAAAAAGATTTAATAATGTATCATATGTATTTAGTTTTATAAAATATTTTGAAGGTGATGAAGGAGCATGGAATCAATTTGATACACAATTACCATATCTATTGTGCCATAATATGTCAGGAACATGTTTTGTAATAAGAAAAAATGATTTTATGAGATATGGACAAAATAAACCAGAAATGGAATTTGGTATGGAAGATTACGATATGTGGTTATCTCTTGCTGAAAATAATTGTTTTGGTGTATGTATACCTAAATATGATTTTTTTTACAGAGTAAGAAAGGATTCTATGGCGAGAGGATTTAATAAAAATAATATATTATATTTAACACAACTTATAACTAAAAACCATAAGAATTTGTATTTACAATATGGTGATGAAGTATTTAATATATTACAGGCTAATGGACCAAGTTATAGATTTTCAAATCCATCTTTTTATCCTCCTAAAGTAGATGGTGAAAGAGTTGTATATCAAAAAAGAAGGTTAAAAGATATTCTTTGGAATTTTAAAATTTATAGAGGCTTTATAAAAGTTTTACAATTAACAGGAATAATGAAAGTATTAAAATTAGTTAGTAGAAAAAATAAAGATAAATAAAATTATTATAATATTTGATTGGAAGGAAAAATCATATGATAGATATTTATGTTATGAATTGTAATATTAAAACGCTTAATAATCTTAAAAAATATAAAACATATAATGTAAACTATATAGATGATAGTAAGCTAGTAAAATATAAATCTGAAGTAAATAAAAATGTAACAGAAGATAGCAATTTATATATAGACTATTTAAGATTTTATATAGTATATAAAAATGGTGGATTATTAGTTGATGGAAATTTTAAAATTGTATCAGATTGTTTTAATAAATTATTAGATGATAAAATGTTTTTGGGATACGACAATACTAATACTATATCAACTCAAATAATATATTCAAAAAATAAAAAAAATGAGTTAATAAGAAAAATATTAGAAGAAATAGTAAAGAGTAAAGATGATAAAAAAAATATTATAGATATATTATCCATTATACTTGATAAAGATTTAAGTAAAAAAATGAATACAAGTTATATTTCTAATGACATTAATATATATTCATATGATTATTTTTATCCAATGGATTATGAAAAAAATGGAAAGCAGTTTTCTGAAAACACAAAAGTTATAGTATATAAAAATAGAAAATTAGGTATTAATCAAAAAACAAAATATAGAGTATTTAAAAAATATGGTCCTGCAAGTGCTAAATATTTAAGTACTATATTTTCTACTATTAAATTTAATTTTGCAAGAGAAAAATATAAAAAGCAATTAAAATTTGGAATAGGAATAGATAAAAATATAATAAAATCAAGAGTGACACAAGCTTTGGGTAAATTAGATGAATATAAAGATAAAGAATATATCATTATACATAATCCTTGCTGGCTTGGAGTTACAAGTGCCACAAAGGAATTATTTACAAATCTATTACCACTTGAAGAATTGTATGATAAAGATGACATAGAAAGATTAGCAGAAAAGATTTGTTATATTAATGTACATCAAGTTATTTTTAGTGCTTTTAATAATGGATGGGATAAACTTGCAAAAAAAATCAAGCAAATTAATAGCAATATAAAAATAAAAGTTTTTTGGCACGGTAGTAATTCTCAAGTTATTGATGAGCAAAATTGGAATACTAATGTTTTGGCTTTAAATTTACAAAAAGAAGGAGTTGTAGATGTCTTTGCTACGTGTAAAGAAAGCTTGTTAAAATTTTATGAGTATCATGGATATAAAACTTTTTTCTTAAAAAATACTGTCGTATTAGATAAAGATATTAAATTAAAAGTTGAAAATATAAAAAAAGAAAATGATGATACTATAAAAATAGGAATGTATAGTGCTAATATGGATTGGAGAAAAAATATGTTTAATCAGTTAGCTGCAGCATCCTTAATTAAAAATTCTAAAATCTACAGTATACCATTAAATTTCGATGCAGAAGTTTTTTGCTCAAAAGTAGATCAAGATATAACTGGTACAAAAAAAAGTGTTCCAAGAGAAGAATTGCTTTGTCAAATGGCTCAAAACGATATTAACTTATATGTTACTTTTTCTGAGTGTGCTCCGATGCTTCCGATTGAAAGTATGGAGGTTGGCACATTATGTATTACCGGAGATAATCATCATTATTTTAAAAATACACCACTTGAAAAGTATTTAGTTGTAAAAAGAGAAGATGATGTAATTGCAATAACAAATAAAATCAAATATGCTTTAGATAATAAAGATGAAATATTTAGATTATATAAAGAATGGAAAAAGAATTATGATATTGAAAGTATTGAAAGTGTAAAAGAATTTCTTAAAATTTAGGATGGTATAAGATTATGTCAAGACACACAAAAAAAATAGTAAAAATTATTTTAAAAAAAGGTTATGATAAAAAGGAAGTTGAAAATATAAAAAAGGATATTATTAGAAATAAAAATGCTGATATTTTAGCAATATATAATCCAGAATGTATTGGAATTATGAATTCCACTAAAGACTTATTTAAAAATAATGTCGGAATAGGAGAAATATTTTCAAAAAAGGAGGCTAAAGAAATTGCTAGAACGATTGTAGAATCTAATATATCTCAAGTAATGTTTTCTTCTATTGCACTTGGCTGGATAAGTTTAATTGAATATTTAAAAACTATGAATAAAAATATTAAAATTAAATTTTTTTGGCATGGTTCACATGCTATGTTAGTACAAAGAGATGAAACATATTTTCTATATAATATACTTGATATGCTAGATAAAGGAATTGCTAGTTCTATAGCTTTTGTAAAGGAAAGTATGGCTAAATATTATAAGGAAAAGGGATATAATTCATATTTTTTACCTAATACTTTAAAGTTAAATGGTATAAGTATAGATAAAAATATAGATGTAAGGGAAAAAGGAAAAGTCAATATTGGCATTTATTCTGCAGGAAATAGATGGGAAAAAAATACTTTTAATCAGCTTAGTGCAGCTTCAATGATAGAAAATTCTGTAGTAGATATTTTGCCAGTAACACCACTTATTAAACAGTTTTGTAATATGATGAATATTAATATAAAAGATGAGAATTTGGGATATTTAAAAAGAGAAGATTTACTTTTAAGAATGGCTCAAAATGATATTAATTTATATGTTACTTTTACCGAGTGTTCACCAGTAACTCCTCTTGAAAGCTTGGAGCTCGGAGTACCTTGTCTTACAGGAAATAATCATCATTATTTTAGAGGGACAAATTTGGAGAAGTATTTAGTAGTGGAAGCTGAAGATGATATAAATGAGATAAGAAATAAAATAGATATAGCTTTAAAAAATAGGGATGAAATAATAAAATTATATAGAGAATGGAAGGCAAAATATGATATTGAAGTAGAGAAATATTTTGAGGATTTTTGTAATAGTTAGAGGTATAATATGAAAGAGAAAAGATTGTCGATAATTGTACCTATATATAATACTGAACAGTATCTTAATAGATGTATAGATAGTATAATAAGTGCTATAAATAATGTTACTTTTGAAGTAGAAATCATATTAATAAATGATGGTTCTAAAGGAAACTGTGATGATATTGTATTAGAATATATAGAAAAGTATAAAAATTTGATAAAGTATATAAAACAGGAAAATAGTGGACTAGCACAAACTAAAAATATTGGAATAGAAAACTCAACAGGTGAGTATATAAGTTTTATTGATTCAGATGATTTTATTGATGAAAACTTTTATAAAGATGCGTTTAATATTATAAATGAGAGAAAGGCTGATGTTGTTATTTGTGATTGGGAAACTATTTCTAAAGATAACAGATTTATAGTACCTGCTAAAGATACAAGATATAGTAGTGATAAACTAGGTTGTATTGATGTTCAAATAATGCCATCTTCTTGTAATAAAATAGCTAAGAAAGAATTATTTGAAAATTTATATTTTCCAAATAAACTAAGATATGAAGATTTAGCTACAACGCTTATAATGTTATTAAAAGCTAAAAAAATAGTTTATTTAAATAAGCCATATTATAAATATTACTTATCAGAAGGATCAATTATGAGAAGTGATTTTGATGAAAAGAAATTTCAAATGATTGATGTTTTTAAAATTCTTTTTGAGCGACTTGATAATATGAATCTTAATAAGGAAGAAAAAGAAGTGTATGAGTATATGGTCTATACAAGAAGACTGTATGAAGAGTTGATAGAGCCTATTGCTATAGGTAAAAATGGTAAGATAAAATTTGAATTATGTAAAAAATTTTGCGATAAAATATCTGATTTAAATAGCTATATGTGTAAAAATAAATATTTTATAGAAAATGTGTATGGTAAAAGTAAGTTTTTAAAAAAAGTATCTAATAAAATGTTGCATTTTTGCTTAAATAAGAAACACTATAGAATTTTATATTTAATTTTAAAAAAGAGAATTTATTATAGTTTATTTGCCATTAGATATGGTGGAAAAGATGTTATAGATTTTTTTAATAAGGAGAATGATGTATGAGTAACAATGAACCCGTAAAAATAATTCATTACTGTTGGTTTGGACCAAGACCTTTGTCTAAGGTAGCTAAAAAGTGTATGAGAACATGGGCAAAATTTTTACCAGATTATGAAGTAAAACTTTGGAATGAGGATAATTTTGATTTTAATCAGAATAAGTTTGTAAAAGAAGCTTATGAAAATAAAAAGTGGGCTTTTGTTGCAGATTATGCTAGGCTTAAAGCACTATCAGAATATGGTGGCATTTATTTTGATACAGATATGGAAATAACTAAGGATATACATCATATTTTAAAAAATGATGTGTTTATGGGAATAGAGGATTCAGGACTTGTTAATGCTGCTGTAATAGGTGCTAAAAGACCTCATAATGAATTTATAGATAATATGATAGAAATATATGATTCTTTAGAAAAATTTGATATTGAAAATATATATAATTATACGATTCCTGCACTTGTTACAAAAAAATTAAAGGAGTATGGATTTGATAAAGATTCTAGAGAAGTTCAATATTTGAATGGTGGAAAAATAACTGTATATCCCAGAGATTATTTTTATCCTTTAAGTTACGATTATCAGGATAATAGATTTTCCGAAAATACTTGCATGATACATAAATTTGATGCTACATGGGCTAGTAAACCAGAAAAAGCAAAATTATTTTTTAGAAGACATAATATGAAATTTATGCTTAGAGTGGTAGATATATGTGTAAGTGCTAAAATAAGAGCAAAAAGAATATCAAATAGGATAAGAGGTATAAAAAACGATTAGGAGAGGTATTATGAAAAAGAATATTAAATGGTGTGGCATTTTATTAATTATATCTATTTTAATTGAATTATTGTATTTTGGATATAACATTTGTATAGATAAGATTTATACTAAGTTACATTTTATAGGAAATAATCCAGTTGAAATAAGTACTGAAAATATGACGGTTGAAAAAGATGAACCAGAATATATATATTATAATTTAAATATTAGTCCTGAAATTACTGGAAAAATATATAATGTTTTACTTGTGTGTAAAGAAGAACACCCGGAAAATGTATATTTAAGGGTTAAAACAGATAATAGTTATGACATTCTATTTAAAAGCAATCCAGCGGGTACAGAATTTAATTCATACTATTTAAGTGGAATAGATAGTCAAAATTTAAGTGTTATATTACAAAAAAATCAATTAACAATAGAGGGGATTGAAAAAATTATTGTTAATTCTAATGTAAATTTTGTAAATCAGGCGAATATATCATTATTTAGAATACTTATTTATTATGTTATCTGTTTGCTTATATATTTTATAGTAGAATATAGAAAAAATATTTTTGAAAAGATTAATAAATTAAAATTTGAAAATTTAATTTTGATTTTATTAATTACGTTTGGGCTTATATTTAATTTTATGAATACACCATTAGATGGATATGATGAACATGGGCATTTTTGGAGAGCATATGAATTATCATTAGGAAATATAAAAAGTGATCCACAAAATAAATTACCAAATTCTGTTATAGACATATTATTTACTGAAGAAGGAACATATCCAAATAGAGATTTTGATTACGCAAATTTACTTGAAAAGTTAAAATTACCATTAAATCCCGAAGATGAAAGAAGTTTTCCTGTAGGAGCTACGGCCTCTTATAGTTTAATAAATTATTTTCCATCTGTTATAGGAGTATTTATCGCAAGAATATTAGAGCTTAATCCAATGATAATATTTTATATTGGAAGGCTTGCAAATTTAATTTCATA
>ERZ1643249.3955-NODE-3955-length-12729-cov-4.139025_pt1 | contig 12729 bp, 14 predicted proteins | sample MGYA00579263_ERZ1643249 | MGnify/ENA primary metagenome ERZ1643249 (study PRJEB29033, sample SAMEA4952264) | chicken gut metagenome | biome: Broiler Chicken; feature: Gastrointestinal Tract; material: Caecum | place: Ireland | collected 2018 | study: Broiler...
CCAGTCCCTGCCGGTGGACGGCATCATCGTGGTCACCTCCCCCCAGGAGCTGGTGTCCATGATCGTCACCAAAGCGGTGAAAATGGCCCAGGCTATGAACATCCCCATTCTGGGCATTGTGGAAAACATGAGCTATGTGGTCTGCCCCGACTGCGGCAAGGCCTTCCAGATTTACGGCGAAAGTCATGTGGAAGAGGAAGCCGGCAAAAACGGCCTGAAGGTTTTGGGCCGTCTGCCCATTGATCCCAAGCTGGCCAAGAGCTGCGATAAGGGCGCTATGGAGCTGTTTGAGGGCGATTGGCTGGAAGCCGCCGCCGACGCGGTGGAAGCCCTGTTAAAATAAGGAGCCGCTTATGGACAAAGCTGCGATTGCCCGGCAGAATTTTGAGGAGGGCTACAACTGCTGCCAGTCCATTGTGCTGGCCTTTGCCCCGGAAATGGGTCTGACTAAGGACACCGCCGCCCTGCTTTCTGCGGGGCTTGGCGGAGGTGTCAGCCGCCTGCGGGAAATCTGCGGGGCGGTCTCCGGCATGGCTATCGTATTGGGGATGCTCCACGGTTCTGTGAACCCTCTGGACCAGGCGAAAAAGACCGCCCTTTACACGGAAGTCCAGGAGATGGCCTGCGCCTTTTCCGGCCAGTGCGGTTCCTATATCTGCCGGGACTTGCTGGGGCTGCCCCCCGGGAAGGACGACCCCGCCCCCTCGGAGCGCACCTCCCAGTATTACCACAGCCGCCAGTGCGGGGATTTCATCGCCAAAATGGCAGAGCTTCTGGAAAAGCACTTGGAAAAAGACGCCTGAAAAATTTTTTTGGGAAGAATTTTCGGAAAATTGGCAAAAACTGTTGACAGGCATTTGGGAATATGGTATACTGATTAAGCCGCATGTCCTGGGCTTTAAGTTGGTGCGTCCACGCCCAGTGAGCAGCGAGTTTATGGAAAAGGCAGGTGCCTGCAATGTTTGCTATTATCGAAACTGGCGGGAAACAGTACCGCGTACAGGCTGGCGATGTTATCTTCATCGAAAAGATCGAGGGAGAAGCCCAGTCTAACGTGACCTTTGACAAGGTTTCCCTGGTCGCTGACGAAAACGGGACCAAAATCGGCGCTCCCTATGTGGATGGCGCAAGCGTCTCCGCTACTTTGCTGAAAACCGGCAAAGGCAAAAAGATCACCGTTTGGACCTATCGCCCCAAGAAAGGCTCTCAGCGGAAAATGGGTCACAGACAGCTTTACTCCCAGGTGAGAATCGACGCCATCAACGCGTAAGCGATGATAAAGGTTAAGATTCTGCGGCAGAAGGGCCGGACAGCCGGGTTTTCCGTTTCGGGACATGCCGGCTATGAGGACAGCGGGAAGGACATCGTCTGCGCCGCTGTGACCTCCGCAGTCCAGCTGACTGCCAACGGGATAACCGAGATTCTGCATTTTCCGGCGGATGTCGCCGTTTTGGAAAATGCGGTCACACTGCAAACCAAAGATCCCAGTAAAGAAGCGGAACACTTTTTACAGGCGTTTCAGCTCCAGCTGGAAGTTTTGGAGGAGCAGTATCCCTCATTCATTCAAATCCGATACTTGGAGGTGTAAGAGAGATGTTAAAGCTCAGCATTCAGTTTTTTGCACATAAAAAAGGTGTAGGTTCTACCAAGAACGGCCGTGATTCCGAATCCAAACGCCTGGGCGCCAAACGCGCCGATGGTCAGAAGGTTCTGGCCGGCAACATTCTGGTCCGGCAGCGCGGGACCCACATTCATCCCGGCGAAAACGTGGGCAAGGGCAGCGACGATACCCTGTTCGCCCTCATCGACGGCGTGGTGAAATTCGAGCGTCTTGGCCGCGACCGCAAAAAAGTCAGCGTTTACGCTGCTCAATAAGCGGAAAAACCCCGAGCAGTACGCTTGGGGTTTTTTAATGTGCAGCGGGCGGACAGCCCACCTTTACGACACCCCCTTTGGGGGAGAAAGGCGGACGTTATGTTTGTAGACCGTGCAAAAATTAAAATCAAGGCCGGCGACGGCGGCAACGGCGCCGTGTCCTTCCGCAGGGAAAAATATGTGGCGGCCGGCGGCCCTGACGGCGGCGACGGCGGCCGGGGCGGAAACGTGGTTTTTATGGCGGACCGCAGCATGGATACCCTGGTGAATTTCCGTTTCCGATATAAATTCGAGGCCCAAAACGGCCAGCCCGGCGGCACCCGCCGCTGTTCCGGCAAAAGCGGGGAGGACCTGATTATCCGGGTGCCTTTCGGCACTGTTGTCAGGGAGGCCCAGTCCGGCCAGATTATGGCGGATATTTCCTCCGAGGAGCCGGTGATCCTGGCCCATGGGGGAAAGGGCGGCGCCGGGAACCAGCATTTTGCCACCGCAACCCGGCAGATCCCCCGGTTTTCCAAGCCCGGCCTGCCCGGCGAGTCCTTTGAAGTGACCCTGGAACTGAAACTCCTGGCGGACGTGGGGTTGGTGGGGTTCCCAAACGTGGGCAAATCCACCTTTATTTCCGTGGTCAGCGCGGCCCGGCCCAAAATCGCCAACTACCATTTTACCACCCTCCAGCCGGTGCTGGGCGTGGTGCGCCTGGACGAGGACACCTCTTTTGTTATGGCGGATATCCCCGGTTTGGTAGAGGGGGCCAGCGAGGGCGTTGGGCTTGGCCACGATTTCCTGCGCCATGTGGAGCGCTGCCGGCTGATCCTCCATCTGGTGGATGTTTCCGGCTCCGAGGGCCGGGACCCCATTGAGGATTTTGAAAAAATCAACCGGGAGCTGGCCAATTTCAGCGAGGATTTGGCGAAACAGCCCCAGATTGTCCTGGCCAATAAGTGCGATCTGGCTTCTCCAGAACAGATTGCGGCCTTCCGGGCCTATATTGAGGAAAAGGGCCTGCCCTTCTTCGAGGTTTCGGCGGCCACCACCCAGGGAACCCGGGAAGTTGTCAATTTCGCGGCGAAGAAGCTGAAAGAACTGCCGCCTATCCGGAAATACGAGCCGGAGTTCACGGCTCCCGACCCCAACGCGGCCATTACGGACCGGAAATTCACCGTCACCAAGGAGGACGGCGTGTTCTATGTGGACGCCCCCTGGATGGAGCCGGTCTTTTCCGTGGTCAACCCCGAGGACTACGAGTCCCTCCAGTATTTCCAGCGGGTGCTCCGTTCCAGCGGCATCATCGACGAGCTGGAAAAACTGGGCGTCCAGGAAGGGGATACGGTGGACATCTTAGGCTTCCAGTTTGATTATATCCGGTAAGGAGTGTGGCTATGGAAAAAACGGCCGCAAAGCAGTTAAGCCCCTTGGCCCTGGCTTTTTTGGGGGACGCTGTATTTGAGCTGTATGTCCGGGAAAAACTACTGTTGCAGGGCAACGCCCCGGCCCAGCAGCTCCACCGGAAAGCCGTGGGGTATGTCTGCGCCCGGGCACAGTCCAAGGCGGTGGAGGAAATTGCCGGGCTGCTTTCCCCGGATGAGGAAAGCGTCTACCGCAGGGGAAGGAATGCCCACAGCCGTCCGCCCAAAAACACGGACGTGGCGGATTACCGCCGGGCTACCGGGCTGGAAGCCCTGTTCGGCTACCTGCACTTGTGCGGGGAAACGGACCGGGCCAGGGATTTGTTTCAGGTGATTTGGGGGGATTCCCCCAAAGAATAGGAGGATATATGAAGCGCAGCCGCGTGTTGGATGAGATTCTGGACGTAATTATCATACTGATCGGGACATTCATTTATACAGCGGGCCTATACTTCTTTATTGAACCGCAGAATATGGCCCCCGGCGGGGTCAGCGGCATCGCGCTGATTATTAACTTTATTACCGGCCTGCCGGTGGGCATGCTGAGCGCCGTCTTAAACGTGCCCCTTCTGCTCATCGGGTTCCGGTTTGTGGGGAAGGACTTCCTTTGGAAAACTTTGGTGTCTGTGGGCAGTTTTACAGTCTTTTACGACTATATCCTGTCCGGGCTGCCGGTGTACAAGGGGGAGGCTTTGCTGTCCTGCCTGTTTGGCGGGGTGCTGTGGGGCATCGGCATCGGGCTGGTATTTATGCGCTCCGGCTCCACCGGCGGCACGGATATCCTGATTAAAATGATCCACCAGAAGTGGCCCCATTTCCAGCTGGGGAAGGTGACTTTCGCCACAGACGCCGTTATCATCCTCACTTCCATCTTTGTGTTCCGCAGCCTGGAATCCGGCCTTTACGCCATCATCACCATTTTTGTCTGCACTCAGATTATGGACGTGGTGCTGTACAGCGGCGACCGGGGCAAGCTGGTTTATGTGTTTTCCGATAAAACCCCGGAAATCTCCGCCCAGATTATGGATGTGCTGGACCGGGGCACTACCTTCCTGAAAGGGGAGGGGGGCTATACCGGCGAAGACCGGAAAGTCCTTTTGTGCGCTGTCCGCCGCAGCGAGTATTACCAGGTGAAGCGCTTGGTGTATGGAATTGACCCTCAGGCATTTTTGATCGTTACGGATTCCGCGGAGGTCATGGGCGAAGGGTTCCGTCCCCCGGAACATTAATTCCCGACCATAAAAAAGCCGGAGCCAAAGCTCCGGTTCCGGTGGTTATCTGCAATTTTCAGTGTTCTGATGCTCCGCAGAACTTAGATGGGAATTCTGCGCGTTCTGTGCGCCTTGTTTCTTCTGAGAGTTCTGTGATTTGACGGTATGGCAGTTGGAAGCGGACTGATTGTTTTCAACAGAATTCATGTTCTGATTGTTCTTTTTCATTTGTTTCACCTCCCTTGTGACAATAGTTTGCACAGCGGGGAGGAGTTTATACATCATTTTTTCAGAAAGGATGGTTTCCATGTCTGGACATTCCAAATGGAACAATATTAAGCGGAAAAAAGAAAAAACCGACGGCGCCAAAGCCAAGATTTTTACCAAAATCGGCCGTGAAATCGCTGTTGCGGTAAAAAGCGGCGGCGGCGATCCCAATGTCAACGGCAAGCTCCGGGATCTGATTGCCAAAGCCAAAGCCAACAACGTTCCCAACGACAACATTGACCGCATCATCAAAAAAGCCATGGGCGACGGGGACAAAAACAACTATGAGAACATCGTTTACGAGGGATACGGCCCTAACGGCGTAGCAGTCATTGTGGAATGCCTTACCGACAACCGGAACCGCACCGCCGGCGACGTGCGCCATGTCTTTGACAAATTCGGCGGCAACCTGGGCACCACCGGCTGCGTTTCCTTCGGTTTCCAGGAAAAGGGCGTGTTCGTCATCAACAATGAGGACGGCGAATACGACGAGGACAAGATCATGGAAGACGTTATGGACGCCGGAGCCGAGGATTTCTCCATGGAGGACGACATGGTGGAGATCACCTGCGCCCCGTCTGATTTCTCCAACGTCCTGTCCGCACTGGAGGAGAAGGGCTATACCTTTGAAACCGCCGAGGTTCAGCAGGTGCCCAACACTTATGTGTCCCTGACAGATGAGGATTCCATGAAAAAAATGTCCCTCCTGCTGGAAAAGCTGGAGGACAACGACGACGTTCAGAACGTCTGGCATAACTGGGAAAATGAAGGGGACTACGAGGGCTAATCCCCAAAGATATAAAAACCCTGAGAAAGTTTTCTGCCCTTTTCTCCCGCTTCGGCGTTGACGCGCCGGGGCGGGAGTTTTTTGTCATAGCTTTTCGGATTATAGTAGGCATATATCGCTGAAATCGGCGGGGAATGATTTCTGTCAGACTGCAAAACGATTCTGCTTGTGATGGACTTGAACAAGGCCTTGGAAGTTCTAAATAGCAAAGGGAACAGCTCAGACGAGAGGAAAAACAAGTAAATTCCTGTAATCCGGCGGGGCATGGCAGGAATGACTTGGGCGGCATACATTGAACAGGAGGGATTGATTGATGGAAATGAACATTTTTGACTATATTAAACCAGGACTGCTGATCCTGATCCCTGCACTGTATTTTGTCGGGGTGGGGCTGAAAAAAGTTACCGCTGTGGCAGATAAGTGGATCCCGCTGATTCTGGGCGGAGCCGGGGTTATTCTGGCGGCAGTATGGGTGCTGGCCAGCTCACCTATGGGAAGCTGGCAGGAGGTGCTGCTGGCAGTCTTTACGGCAGTTGTGCAGGGGATTCTCTGCGCCGGAGCCAGTGTATTTGTCAATCAGTTAATTAAGCAGAACAAAAAAGATAAATAAAATGCGGATTTTTCGCGGAAAGAACCACATCGCCTTTGAATAACGGCCGAGCGGCAATTAGAGAGGACTATCCTATCTGCGGCGCTGTGTGGCGACAGCGCCTGACGGAATGCTAATTTGTCCAATTATGTCCATTCACGTCTATTTTTGTCGAATGTTTTCCAAATATTTCCATTTCTGTTAAAGTAAAATCTGTAACAGAAAAGAAAAGGGGAAATCAATATGACAGAAGCAAAAGCTTTGATTTGTTCCATTGTTGGGCCGGGAAAGGGGGCCGAAGCGGTTTTAGCGGCAGTAGTGGAACGGGCAGCCGGGCTGATTGCGGAAGATGGGGACCTTCCGGTGGAATGGAATGCGGAACAGAATATATTCCGCCCCATGGAACAGGAATCCGGCAAAAAAGCCGGAACCCTGCGGAAAGCGGCTTCCAGGGCTGCGAATAAGGTGTGCGACGCTTTAGAACAAAATCGGGAGCAAATGCTTCGGATCATCGGGACGAACCCCATCACCCGGCCGTACCCCCAGGAAATTATCCTTTACCTGGCTTACTATGTGAAGTTCCGGCGGCCGTATTTTGAATTTACCCTGGAACAGCTGAATCGATAAAATTGGACTTTATTTGACTTTATCTGACGCTCCATTCCGTTGAATTTGTGATATACTATAACTGTGGGAGCAATCCCACAGAGGCAACGCCTCACCTTTTTCCCACTCCGCCTGGTCGTTTGGACAGGCGGAGATTTTTGTATGTCAGCACAAAATGATTTAAAATTAAATATCAATTCAAAAAACATTCCTCAAAAGTTTTCGAAAATCTGTTATACTGAAAATCGAGGTGTGTTTATGAAACGGATTTTAGTAGTGGAAGACGACCTGGCTCTTAACGCCGGGCTTTGTTTTGAACTGGATACCAGCGGCTACCTGACAGTGGCCGCCTATAACTGTCAAAAGGCCCGGCAGCTTTTGACCGGGGATGGGTTTGATCTGGTTTTGCTGGATGTAAACCTGCCGGACGGAAACGGCTTTGACCTGTGCCGGGAAATCAAGGCCCGGAACCCGGAGCTGCCGGTAATCTTTCTCACCGCCAACGATTTGGAACGGGATGTGCTGGCGGGCTTTGACCTGGGCGCCGAGGATTATGTGACCAAACCCTTCAGCATGCCGGTGCTGCTGCGTCGTATGGAAGTGGCCCTGCGCCGCGTTTCCAAAACGGAGCCTTCCGGCCAAGGATGGAGCGACGGGTTCCTGACTTTAGATTTTACCGCCATGACCGCCTGCCGGGGCGATGAAAAGCTGGCTATTACCCCTAACGAGTATAAGCTCCTCCGGGCGCTGACGGAAAATGCCGGGAAAATCCTGACCCGCCAGATTCTGCTGGAGCGCCTATGGGACAGCGGCGGGAATTATATCGACGACCACACCCTGACTGTCACCATGAACCGGCTGCGGGCCAAAATCGAGGATGAAAGCCATTCCTACATCCAGACGGTGCGGGGCATGGGCTATATCTGGAAGGGGGAGCGGCCTTGAAAAAGCGCGGTGAAACGCTTCTTTACGCCCTGCTGGCCCTGGCGGCGGCCGGGCTTTTTGCGGCGCTGCTTTGGATTTTATGGGAATATGTGCCCCGGGCGTCCGTGCGGTACGGACTGCTTGCGGTGTGCGGCGGAATTTTTGTGCTGGCGGGACTCTGGATCACCCTCCAGCGGCGGCAGGTGGGCCGGTTTGCCGACGACGTCTGCGAAACCCTGGACGCCGCCATTTCCGGCCGCCAGCCGGAGAACCTGCACCCCTATGAGGACTCCCTCACCGCCAAGGTCCAGGGGAAGCTTCTGCAATATTACGACATCATGCGGGAAGGGCGGCTCCAAAGCCAGCGGGACAAGGAAACCCTCCAAGGCTTAGTCAGCGACATTTCCCATCAGGTGAAAACCCCCATCGCCAACATCCAGCTTTACGCGGGAATCCTGCGGAACCCTCAGCTTGCCGGGGAAAAGCGGGCTGTGTTCCTGGACACCATGGAGGGGCAGATCCACAAGCTGGACTTCCTCATGCAGTCCCTCATCAAAATGTCCCGGCTGGAAACCGGCACCTTCGCCCTGCATCCAATAGAAGCTCCGTTAAACGACACTATCGCTCAGGCCATGAGCACGGTCTGGGCCAAGGCGGAGAAAAAGGGCGTGTCCCTTTCGGCGGAATGCGATCCCCAAATTACCGTCCATCACGACCCAAAATGGACGGCGGAAGCCATTGGGAACATCCTGGACAACGCCGTAAAATATACGCCCGCAGACGGCAGCGTGACCGTTTCCGTGCGGCCCTGGCAGTTCTACACCCGGGTGGATATCTCCGATACCGGCATGGGCATCCCGGAGGAGCACTATAACGACGTGTTCCAGCGGTTTTACCGGGCGGAGGAAGCGGCAGCGGAAGAAGGCGTGGGCCTGGGACTATACCTGGCAAACGGCATTATTACCCGGCAGAAAGGGTATATCAGCGTCAAATCCAAGGTGGGAGAGGGAAGTACCTTTTCGGTGTACCTGTTGAGCTAAAAACCAAACGAACAACAAATTTGTAGGGACGGGCATTGCCCGCCCGCGATTCCACAAAACGCCGGGATTTATCGCCGGGCGAACACAGTTCGCCCCTACGATCTGTTCGGGATGTTTCGTAAAAAATGTAGGGGACGGGTTTCCCGTCCCGCCGTTCAGAAATCCAACGTGGGGCCTCCCGCCGGGGCGGCCGTCATTTTTACCAATCAACCAGATTTATAATTGAAAAAGGAATGAAACCCATGGACATTGTAACCGTACAAAACCTGCATAAAACCTTCGGCAAGGGCGAAAGCGCGGTGCACGCCTTAAACGGCATCGACCTTGCCATCGAAAAAGGGAAATTTACCGCCATTATCGGGGCCTCCGGCTCCGGCAAGACTACCCTTTTGAACATGATAGGCGGCCTGGACACTCCCGACCAAGGGGAGGTCATCGTAGACGGCGTGAAGCTGTCGGGCTTAAAAGAGAAGGAGTTGGCGGTGTTCCGCCGGGGAAAGGTGGGCTTTGTGTACCAGAGCTTCAACCTGGCCCCTACCCTGACCGTCCGGGAAAACATTCTGTTCCCCTTAAGCCTGGCCGGGACTGCCCCGGACGCCGCCTTTTTTGACGAAATCACCGGGCTGCTCCGCTTAAAGGAACGCCTTGACGCCTTCCCCCATGAGCTTTCCGGCGGCGGACAGCAGCGAGCCGCCATTGCCCGGGCATTGATGGCCAAGCCCGCCATTATCCTGGCGGACGAGCCTACCGGCAACCTGGACTCCAAAAGCGGCCAGAACGTGCTGGGGCTTCTCAAAATGTCGGTGGAAACCTATCACCAAACCCTGGTGATGATTACCCACAACCTGGAAATCGCCCAGATGGCCGACCGGGTGGTCCGCATCGAGGACGGCCGGATTTTGGCGTAAGGGGGCTTTCCGATGCTTGCGAACAACAATCTAAAAGTCTGCCGGACCCTGGTTTTCCGGGACTTCCGGTTCCACCCTGTCAAAAACGTGGTCCTTGTTTTGGCGGCTATGCTGGTGACCGCCCTTTACTCTTTTGTATTTTTGCTGGGCGGCTCCGTGGAGGACGCCTTCCTGCTCAATTACCAGTACAGCTACGGTTCCACCAGCCATATCCTCTATACCGGCCTGACGGGGCACCAGGCAGACGCCATTGCGGAAAACGCCAATGTGAAAAGCTCCGTCCGCCTTAGTTCCATCGGTCAGCTTTCCGACCCCATGATGGGCCAGCGGCTGGTAAAACTGGCGGTCACCGACCGGGATTACGCGGAATCGGTGCTGTCGGTCCCCACAACCGGGAAACTGCCGGAACAGCCGGATGAAATCGCCTTGGACGAGTTCACCATGGATTCCCTTGGGGTTTCCCATGAGCTGGGCGCGCCGGTTTCCCTCCAATGGACCGGCCCGGACGGCAGCGCCCACACCTCGGACTTTACCCTCTGCGGCTGGTGGGCAAGCCCCACAAACTTTACCGAGGCCTGCGCCTGGATCACGGCGGACGCCGCCCAGGCCCTGTCGCCGGGCTATGACGGGGAGAACGCCGCCAATGTGACCCTGGGGGTCAATCTCCACCAGCCTAAGGTGCTGGAGGAGCAGGCCGCCGCCATTTTGGAGGAGCAGGGGATTTCCGGGACAGGCTTCACCACCAACCTGGCTTACAATGATGCCCGGAAGGAGGCCGCCCAGCGGCAGGCTGCGCCCTATTACTCCCCGGTTTTGCTGGTGGCGCTCTGCGGTTACCTGATGATTTACAGCATTGTCCGGGCGTCGGCCCGGCGGGACACCCTGTATTTCGCGGGGCTGAAATCTCTGGGCATGACGCCCCGGCAGCTTCGGCGGGTCATGCTGGAACAGGGCTTTCTGGTGTCCTGCCTGGGGTTCCTGCCCGGCTGGGGCGTCGGGTTTCTGCTGCACTTTTCCATCACCAGCCGGGTCATCAGCGGCATGGAGGAAAACCCGGCCCTTTACTTCCTTTCCTGGCAGCCCTTCGCCCTGGCGGCCTTGTGCGCCCTGGCCACAATATTGCTTGCCTATTTGCTGCCAACGGTGAAGCTCTCCCGGATGACCCCGGCCCAAGCCGTCCGGCAGGTGTCCGCCTGGAAACCAAAGCACAGCCGTGGTTCTCAGGGCTATACCACCCTGCCCAGGCTGGCTCTGCGGGTTATGGGCCGCAGCCGGGGACGCACGGCCCTTTCGGCGGTGTCATTGCTGCTGGCGGTGGTGCTCCTCAGTTCCCTGTGGATTCAGTACATCAGCCTAAAGGAGGACCTTTACCTGTCCGTCATGTCCCCCTGGGATTACAGTCTTTCGGACGGTTCGGCCTACCTGTCCATGCAGCGGTACAACGAAAAGAACCGGGCCATTACCGAAGAAATGGTGGATGATTTGAAATCCCGGCCGGAAGTAACGGCGGTCAGCGCCTTAAAAAGCCATGAACTGACCCTGACGGCCCCGGCAGAACTGCAAAAACGCATTGTGGACTATTATAACCAGCCCTACGACGAAACCATGACCCTCCGGGAAAGCCAGGCGGGCTTCCCGGAATGGTGCGCGGGGCTGGATAAACTGGAACAGACGGGCCAGTATACCGCCCTGGTTATCGGCTTGGACGGGGCGTATCTGGATTTTGTCCTGGAAAACTGCCCCTTCACCAGCGGCAGCTTTGACCCGGAAGCCTTCGCATCCGGCAATTACGTCCTGGCGGCGGGAGCCTACCACGAAGGGGTGTCCACCCCGGCGGAAGGGGAAACCGTGGCGCTTAGCGGGGAAGATTTTACGGTGCTTGGCTCCGTCATGCACGACGATTCCTATTTAAGCGGCGCAAACAGCGCGGAGGCGGCCTTCCACATCGCCTACCTGATGCCCCTGGAAGCCTTTGACCGGCTGTTCCCCGGGCAGTGCTGCCGTCAGCTGGCGGTGGACATCGACCACAGCAAGCAGGCGGAATTTGAAAGCTACCTGGCGGAATACAGGCAGGGCCTGAACCAGGGCGTGGGCGTCACCACCCGGGGCGAATACCAGGCGAACTTTGCAGCGGCCCGGCTCAATATGGTGCTGCCGAAGCTGGTGGTGGGCGCGGTGCTCATGGGAATTGCCCTGATAAACTTTATCAATATGCTGGTGGTCAAGACAGTGAGCCGCAAAGGGGAATTTGCGGTGTACGAAAGCCTTGGCATGACCCGTTCCCAATTAAGGCGGCTGGTGGTTCTGGAAGGATGCTTCCATGCCGGGATGATGATGGTAGTCATTGCGCCCATTACGGCGCTGTACGGGTGGTTTGTGGTTCCCGGGATAGTGGCGGCCGCCAGCTCCTGGTGCGCGGTCTTTACCTTTTCCCTGGCGCCCTTGTGGGCGGCATTGCCGGTGATTTTGGCCATTGCGGTGCTGACGCCCCTTTGCTGCCTGCGGTTCGTGACAAAAGGCAGCCTCAACGACCGCCTCCGCACGGCGGCCCGGTAACCGGGCTGTTAATTCGACGCGGGCGGCGAGCCGCCGCTGGCAAGACGACGCGGGCGGCGAGCCGCCGCTGGCGAGACGACGCGGCCGGAGTATTCCTATCCGACCGCTGGACGGCGAAATGAATTCGCCGATTTGATGGGATTCTATTCCTATCGTTTTTGTAAAATGGAACAGAAAACGCATTTGTAGGGGCGAACTGGGTTCGCCCGTGATTCCACAAAAACGCCGCGATGCATTGGCGGGCGCGCAATGCGCGCCCCTACAAAACCAACGTTACGGCTCAAATGTCATTTCGGGGAACCTGTGTCGAAAACGGCGGTTCATCCCGCCGTTTAGAAACCCGACGCGGGGCAACCTGCCGCGTCGAATTGCCAGCGGCGGCTCGCCGCCGGTGTTACAAAAATGTACCTTTCCTGTACCGGAAATGTGACTTTGGTATGGTATCCTGTTATCAGAAACCAACAAGGAGGAACCATACCAAATGAAAACTGCGTTCTCTGTTCCGGGCGTCCGGAATGACATGATAGCGGCGGCCGCCTGCGGAGCGGCCCTTCTGG
>ERZ1643249.3957-NODE-3957-length-12723-cov-10.162220_pt1 | contig 12723 bp, 5 predicted proteins | sample MGYA00579263_ERZ1643249 | MGnify/ENA primary metagenome ERZ1643249 (study PRJEB29033, sample SAMEA4952264) | chicken gut metagenome | biome: Broiler Chicken; feature: Gastrointestinal Tract; material: Caecum | place: Ireland | collected 2018 | study: Broiler...
TTATCATCATGTGTGAAGGACTTTATTGCCTTTAACTCTGTATCTAGCTCTTGCTTGTACAGGGTTCTTGAATTTACACTGAAATAGTACCTTGCATATCTTAGGTTTAGCTGTTTTTGCTTCTCAACATCAACACTCGCGGAAAGTATCTCTGTACTGCTGGGGTACGTGTCAATGAACTCTACATATACAACTTTGTTCAGAGCGATTAAATGCTTTTGTCGGTAGTCTTTAGTAGACTCACTGTACGCTTTTATGTTCATAGGTATGTTGTAAACGAACTTAGCGATTAACTCTTTTACTTCAGGATTCTCAATATATGTCTTAGGAGTTAGCCTTAATGTTAAATAATACTCACACTTTGGTACCTGGACGGCTCGATGAATTAGCAGAAGTGTGACTGCATAAAAGTTATCGAGCCACTTAAGCTGACGGTGAAGTTGCTCTTTGTTATCAGAGAGTATTAGTTTGACACCTATGCCACCTAAAAGCATGAGCATATCTAAAGGGTGCAATATTTCAAAGTTTACACAGTTATAATCTTCTACAAATTGTGCTTTTGTGTCTAAGTAATAAGTTAAAGAGGAGGGTACTATGTGTTTAATGTTTTGGAGGTCTAACAAGCCTCTGGGAGTTAAGTGGCTAGACATTTGGACGTCTAATAGTGATTTATGGCTGGTAAACTTCCGAATGTGATAGCCGGCTAACTCTTTGTCGTCCCCATAAAACATGTTAAGGTTCTCAAAAACATCTTGATAGTTCTCATCACAAGTGTAAAGGTCGTCTTGAAAGACTTCTACTTTGTAATTTGATATATCATAAATACGTCTGTCTAACAAGGTGAATAATAACTTGTGGTTTATGATGTCTTGCTCATCTTTAGAATCGAAGTCCGACACACAGGTGAATATCACATCAGGGAACTGTGCTAGTAAGTAATCTAACGGAAGTGCTACTATTGATGTTTGCATATGGAAACTCCAAAAGGCAAGTATCATATCATCATTCAGTAGACGTAAGGGTATCGCTAGGTTGCTGTGGTTATCTCTTTGGGTATAAAGTGTAAAAGCATACATTGGCCTGCACTCATGGGCACTAGCTGACGAAAACGTAGGTGTCTTTGCGGCACCAAACTCGGAAAGCTCGTCTAGCATTAGCTTAGTGACAAAGCCTTCATAATCTTTTACACTTGCATAGGTGTCTGTAATTAAACCTACAAAACTGTGCTTGTTACTCTCAACTATAATTGTATATTCAGGCTTGTTCATTGGACTGCTCCTTTAATGCTTTCATGAGTGATTTTGCTATGGTCTCTGTGTTTAAATTATTGGCTACGAGTTCTATCTTTTTACGTATCTGTGTCTGCTCGGAGTGAACAATTAAGTAATGTTTATAGGGTTGATACTCTAGGCCACTGTATACTACATACTTAACTGACTTTGAGTATACAGAACTCATATCAAGAGGTAACTGGTTAAAGTCATTATCATTTAGAACAACCAAATTTATGTAGTCACTTGACTTTACATGACACTTAATTATGTTGGCCACAAAGCTGACAGCTTCGGGACTATCTAATAAACTGCCTAGACCAAACACTAAACGTATGCTATGCTCTCTTAGTAGTGCTAAGAGTCGCTTTGAGTAATAGGTACTGTCTGTATTAAGGTAGGTATCATAGAAGTTGTAAAGCGTTTCTACTTGTTTTAACAAGTGCTCTCTTTCCTGGCTGAACACTAACCCGTTGACACTACATAGCAACAAGGCTAGTGTAGGCTCATCTAACTGCTGCCATCGGTAGGCGTAAGCAGTTGCGAATAACAGTGATGTTACGAAAGTTGCGTTTAAGGTGCTTTTACAGCCATCCAGGTCTACATAGTATACATTGTCGTCAAGTACGGGACCATTGATATCTTTGGCAATGTAGCCATTACCATAATGATAGACGTTTAACGATTGTCGCCCGGCCCCATCCGCTAGGTCGCCTAGAAACATATTGTAATTGTAGAGTATATCAAGCTGCGACTCTAATAAACTCTCGTAGTTGTTGACTACTTTTTTGGGTTCGATAAAGTCTTGTATTGGCTTCGTTAGAAACTTGCTAGGCTGTAGTAGGAACTTGATTGTATTAACTTCTGATGTTTGGCATCCCCCTTGAGAGATTACTTGCTCATAGCCGCAGACAAGGTTGATAAAGATTTCTGTGCTGTAGAGTCTGACTTGTGCTTTGGGAATACCGTGCTTTATCAAGAGTATCAAAGCTACGATGTATTCATCTGTTAGCTTGTATAAGGGAACTGCTAAAGCTGCTCTGTGAGCATTTAGGCTCGTATGTGTTCGTAGCTGATAGGCTTCTGTTAGCTCTATTTCTTTGACATTAGTATCAGAAAATGTTGGTGCAAAGTCTAGTCTCGCGCTGTTTGAGCCAGTTAGAAACTGCATAGCTGTTCTCAATGGATTGGGAGACTTCGTTATTTCATCGGGGCCATAAACAAATACAGAAGGCTCACTATGTATAGGTACTGCATATGGCTTAGTGGCCAGTAGTGCTTCAAGAGTTCGGAAATCATTAAAATTTGCAGTAATACAGTATTGCGTTCTAGGCTCGTAGTCGTTATTTCTCATGTTGTCTCCCGTGGCATACTAGCTATTTCTTAATTCGCTAGGTATTAACTTGCATAAGTATTCTAATAAGCTTTTGCTTGTTAGGTGTCTCTGTATTGGCTCCAAGTATTGGTATTTTTCGTTTTGGCTGAATGAAATTCTGTGTCGGTATTGTGAGTGATTACGTCTCAACGCTACTTGCTCTACTACGATTGTTACTACCTCATTAGGTAGCTTATCTATGATTCCTAGTTCGCTATAGCCCTCGCTGGAAGTTATTCTTAAGCGTAGGTCTGAAAGAAACAGAACTGTGTCGTCTGTATAAGAAATGCCTTCTCGTCTTAGGCAGTTCAGGAATATATCAGCAATCTTACTAGCTGTGTAGTTGTTCTTAGTTAAGCTGTCAGGTGTAGCTACTAACTCTACTCGTCTTGAGTTTATGTGCGTGTTGATTCGAAAAGAATACAGGTCACTGCTCATATTGCAATAGCTGTTTAAGTAGTTATATAAGGTGTCTATTTGTGCGTTCTGTATCTCCATATTTTCAGAGAGGATTAGTTTGACTCCCTGTGAGAACAACTTTGTAAGTGACAGGTCGTCTAAGTTTTGCCAATTAAGTATGTAGGTTGTTGAAGGGCTGTAGAGTTCTGTTGCACAGGTATTGATAATGTGCTTGACGCCATCTAGGTTGAGAAAGTACATTGAGCAAGCTGCACTGTAATCACCTACCGCCACTAAACATCTGTCTGACGTTACTGTGGCTTTTATGACTGGTGTTGAGGTAAATCCGTCATCACTTAGCAAACTGTAGTTCTCTAAAACGTCTTGGTAGTCACTCAAAAGGCTCATTGTGCTATTTTCAAAGGTGTTTACTCCATTTGTAACGTAATCTTCTCGGTAGAGTTCTTTATCTTGCTGTAGAAAAAGGCTTAGCTTGCTGAGAGGCTGCTCAAGTAATCGGAACATTACACCTATTGGCAAGAGCTTTATGTCTAGCTCCGGCTTATTGACTGCTTCTGTGTAACACAGGCAAACACAGTATTCATCGTCTAGCTCATACAGGGGAAGAAGGTACTCGAATGTGTCTATGTTATAAATATTAGGAACACGAACTTTATGAAAAGCGTCACCGCTGACTTCTTTGGCCCCTGCATAGTCAATCTCTGCAAATGTGTAAGACTGTGCATTAAAGTTGGGAAGATAAGAGTAATAGTCGGTAAGATGCTGTAGTGCTCGCTGTATTTCTTTATGCTCTGAGGAGCTTTGTTTTAGCCCTCTGGGGCCTATAACTTCGATGGTACTGCGTATTGTATGCTTTAAATTGTTTACATTTATCAGGTACGCATCTTTAAATACAGTCTGTCTCGTTTTTGACTCACCTATCTGCTGTTCGTGTGCAAGGCCCATGTCTCTCTCCTTGGAAGGCGCAAAATTTTCGCTTAATCTTATTTTCTTTACAAAATGGAGCCGTAACTCTGTCGGTTATGGCTCCATTAAACGTTAGAATCCTTGTCTTGCTTCTCTAACTGAATCTTTGAAAAATCGGAAGACTTTTCCTGGCATACGGAGCACGAAAGCTGTCGCTCCTACTGCCATTGCCCTTGTCCCTCTCTGTGTCATTTGCCTGGCTCGACTTCTTGCTTTAGGACTCGTTCTCTTATTACTGTTAGCAGCCCTCGCTCTGCTCTGGTTCTTTGCATTGTTGCGAAGTATCTGCTTACCTGTTCCATTATTTAGGTTGCCACCAAATAGGAAACTCTCTTCAAGAGCACGGGCTGCTTCTTCTTCCTCTTTGTAGCGCTTTTCCTCTGCCTTGATGTACTTGGCTCGTGAAGTAATGTCGCGTGTAACCTTCTGGAGTCCACCGGCATTTACATCGGGGAAGTATACTATTTGAAGGCTAGTCTCGATTCTGAAAACTTGCTCAATTGCTCCGTAGCCGTATTGGCTGAGCTGTTCTTGTAATAGGCTGTAAGCATCACTGTCTAGGTGCAAGAGCTTAATGTACTTAAAGTTCTTGAAGAATAAGTTAAAATCAAATCCGTCAAGAAGGTTGAAGTACCACATATCTCCATATCCTTGACAACGACCAAAGGAAACGTCGTTAATAACTATGTCGTCTGCCCCCAAGTAAACTGTCTCACATGAACGTGTCTGGGAGCCTGACTTGATAACACTGATTAACGCCTTTTGACGCTCTTGGTAGTGCCGAGCGCTTCCGTAACGATTGAGGAACTTGTTGGAATAGCTAAATTTATTATCAACTACTTTGAGTTCTTCCTGTAGGCAGTCTCGATAAATTTTACTGTCTACCTTGACTTGCCCGGTCTTTTCGTCTACATTTGAAGGGTCGAAGTCTGCTGTATTCTGATAAACTGCTCCTTCGTTCTTGCTCCGCTTTCTACGCTTGGTACCAAAGTCTACTGCCTGCTGTCGCTCCGATTCACGCTGTTGGTAGTTACGCATTGCGTTGAGGTCGTTTTCTTCTTCGTCCTTGGCCTCAAATTCAGCGTCTAGCTTTTCCCTAATTGTATCGGCACGTTCTGCTCCTGAGAAGTGTGCGAACTCATCTTCTTCCTCATCTTCGCCTAAGTCTACGGGAGTCAAGTCACCATCTTCGTTATCTTCATTCGACTGTTCGGAAGTTGTCTGGCTTTGCTGTATTGACTGCTGGGAATTTTGCTGCTCGGTGGAATTATCGTCCTCCCCTATGCCGATTCCATCGCCGTAGCCATCACCACCTTCGGAACCTCCCTCTAAGGAAGAAGGTGTACCGCTCTGATGTGTCTCAATGTAAGACTCAACTTCTGCAAGTGAACAGAAATTCTTTTCTGGGTCTAGGTCGTAAAAGAAATCTTCTACGGTTTGATAACCAAAGATGTTCCCGTCCCCTAAAATGTGTAAAAGTGTAAGGGCTTCTTCGATTTGTCTATACCCACGACTTAAAGCTTCATCGGTAGCCGCTTGACGCTCACGGGGATTTTGGATGTGTCCCATGTAGGTCTCCAATAAACCGTAGAAACCCGTTCCTCTGTGAACTACATCACCTGGATTGGCTGGGTCACCTAAATTTGCGTGTAGGCTCATTCTGTAATTCTCAAGCATTTGCTTGTCGTTAGGACGGGTACTGTCGTAACCATAGGTCTTGCCGATACCGCCTGTCCAACAAGCGTCCATGTAGTTGTTGGTGTTGACGGTTAAGAAAGGCTTGAAAACTGTACTGCTATAGTTCTTTGCTTCGTCCCCTGTGGCGTTTGCTCTCATTGACTTTCTTAACTCAAAGAATCTATTGTTCTCTACGAGTTTGGAAAGGGTTGGGCTTTTACGTTGTAGGGCTTTTGTACCTATTACGTTGACCCCCTGTAAGCCTCTGCCAGCCATGTAGGCTAAGCAGTTCGTATTTAAAATATTGAACAAAGCACTTAAGGGAGTGCCACCTGTTTTGCCGGAATCTAGGTTTTCAGGACTTTGACCGATTAACATTACTACTGTGTTTGCTTGGCCGAATGTCGCATTTACATTGGTTTCGATACCTGAGCGAAGGTGGTCTAGGTACTCATACCATTTATGATATTCAACTGCTTTAACGTACTTCTCTTTTGCTTCGGGAGTTGCGTCCCCCTTCAAAGGCTTTGGCTCGCTCTTAAACTTCTCTAGCATATCGCAGAACGACTTCATCTTTGATTGGGCGATTGTTAGCTCGTCCATTATCCAGAACAATGGCGTTTTCTTCGCTATCTTCGTTCGGGCGATTGATGTAAGAGTCATTAGCTGTAAGGCTTTTGCATACAACAAAGGTGTACTGTGTGAAGCTAAGTCAGGAAAGCCTCTTTCGTTAAGTACGTCGATTGCTCTGTGTGCTTTACCGTATTGGTCGATACGAGGCCTGTCATCTGTTGTGTCTAGGGATAGCGTATGTAAGCCTTGATGACTATTTTCTAGGTCCCAGAAAATTGTGGCCATATCGGGCTTATTGTCGATGTATGCTACACCTGCGCCGCCACCGTAGGCTGCACAGAGGGTACTTAGTGTTTGTACACCTTTACCAGAACGGGAGCCAGCAAATAAACCTATGCCTATCTGTGTGTTGTCCACACCGACTTGCAGGTAAACTAGGTCACCCTCAACTGTTTGACCGATGGGAACACCTGCCATTAGGTCAGGCTTGACTCCGCCACCGTAGATTCGACCTAATGCTTGGTAGGCCCAGTTAGGTTTGCCTAGGAAGGTGTCCTTACTGATGTAGCCCTGTAGGTCGTATATTGGCCCTTCTACGGCTTTACCGTTGATAAAACGGCCTTGAACTTCGATTCCTTCTAGGTTGCGCTGAAGGTCAAATTCTGACCTTCCGTTCCCGGCCCGGCTCAGTGATGTGTTCGTTGAGATTCGCACTTGAAAGTTCTTTAAGCCAACGTCACCTGTTAGGATAAGTGCTGATGTCGTAAAGGCACGAACTATTCTTTCACGAGACTCTTTCTCACTGATATAGTTGTAGCCTGTGATTCCGTTGGAGAGTTTTTGTTTTGAAATTTTGTATAAACGGTCTTTTACATCTTGCTCTAGGGCCTTACGGAAGGTGTTCCACTTTACGTGTCGCTGCCCCTTGACAAAGCCTAGGGCGTAGTTGAGAATGAAATGGGGATAATAATTTATTCCCATGCTGATGTTCTCTAAGTTCGGCACCTGCTGTTTTCTTGCTACATTCTTTATCTCTCTTACACCGGGAAGTATTTCTTCTTTTACAATGAAGTCTCTCCACCAGTCGGTAACTATGATTGCATTGTTACTGGCTGTATCTTTTGAACTATCTAAGTAGATTTTTCTATTATCAGAATACGCTCTAACTACTCGGCCGGTTACTTTTCCTTGCTGCTTATCAAAGTTGAGTGTCAGGACACCGAAGATTCTACCTAATGCTATGCAAGACTCAAATAAACTGTCGTAGACGTTCATTATCTGCATTGCGGCTGTCTCAATTTTGCTGACTAACTCGCTTTTCTGAATCTCAGCACTGTAGTCCTTGAAATCGGTATCTTCTTGTGACTGAATGGAAGTTGCTTCATTTACTTCTCGCTCATTCTTTGCTTCGTCTACTATCTGCTTGCGCTCGTCTTGGGAGAGTTTACTAAGCTCTTGGGCAACACGATTCATCATTTCCTCGTCTTGCTTGTAAGCGGCTTCTCTTGCGGCCCTTTCTTCTGGAGTTTCGTCAAAGGCACCGACACCCTTGTGCGTGTCCTGTACTTCACGAAGCTGGAAATTGTTTGATATGGCTGAGGTGTTCAGCTGGCTTAGTAGGCTGTGAATTGTGTGTCCGTCTGATTCTGTTGCTGACTTTATTTCTGTACCAATAACCATTTGGAGGCCGGAGATGATGTAATTAGTAACGTCTACAACAGAGGGATAACGCTGAATTGTGCGCCCTAACAGCGTTCTAGTAAACTTCGCCGGCTTGCCTTCATTGTTTAGGATTACCTTTCCTTCATCATCTTTACTCGGCTCGGTGAGTCCGATTCCCGTCTTAACACTGTAGTTAATAAGTGTGTCGATTACTTGTGGTGTGAAGGCTTGATTGATAATTGATTGGTTGGCTGCAATTCGCCCTGCGGCTTTCTTCTTTGCGTTATTATCGGCTTGTGTCCTTGGGCTTAACACTATGCCTGCAATAAAAATGCTCTGCGCTTTGCGTAGGGTGCTTGCTTTCTTCTGCTCTAATTCCTCTGCTAAGTCCCCTATTAAAGATACAACTGCTAGGGGGTTCATCTGCATAAATGTGTATGCTGGCTGCTCTGGTTCAGGAGCTATTTCAGGTTTCTCAGGTGCTTCCTGTTGCTGTTTAGGCTTCTGTTCCATTCCGTAGTAATCGTCGCCTAGCATTTCTGGGTCGTCGTCATAGTAGGTATCTTCAGGCTCTTCATCATCAGGTAAAATTGTATAGCTGTCAAAGTCGTTTGGCACGGTGTCTCACCTCCTTATTTGGATTGTTTTTTATGCTTTCTGGAAAGCTCGTTGTATTCTTTGAGAAGTTTTAAATATTTTTGTCTGCCTTCGGGTGTAAAGTTTTTAAGCTCATTGGCTAGCCCCTCGTCCCCATAAACTTTCTGTATCATTGATAGACTCGTTGCTGCTATACTTGGCTTAGCTGCGAACTGCTTGTTTAACTCTATCTCTAATGGATAGGTTGCATTTGATTGTTGTACTGGCTGTGGTGTTGATTGCTGTGGCTGAGCTTGCTTTGCTTGTTCGGGCCCTGTCTCTGTGTCTTTGGCTTTTGGCTTGAAACCCTGTGAGCCGTCCTTGAAAGATTCGGATTTTGGCTTATCTGCACTGAGTATATTAAAATTGTACAGGTTGTATGTTGTGTATTTGTACAAGTTTCCTAGCTTTTCAAAGCTGTTTACTAAGAACTCTTGGTCGAAGCGCCAAGGTGTGTAGGTGCTAAAGCCTGCTTTTGCTAGGTCTACACCTGTTGAGAGTAGATAGCCAGAAAATCTTCCAGGCATTTCTTTGATTCCTTTTAGTGCTTCTGGTGAACACAGGGGACCTAATAATGAGTAAGCTCCAAGCTCTGTTGCAGACGGGGAGTAAATAAAAGCAGGCGGAAGCGTGAATGAGTCCTTTCTGTCTCTGACAAGGCAAATAAACTTTAGTCTGGGAAACTCGGATACAACTCCGTTATCTGTAATGGTTACATCTTTTCCACCGTTTAGTATGCGCCCTATTGCTCTTAATATAATTTGAGCTGTGTCTCCATGCAAATCATTTTGTGGATTGCGAACAACCTCACAGTAGGGAAGAGGAAACATTACGCCTGTTTCCCTCCATTTTGATTCGGGTTTGATGAAAGGATCTCCTTTAATCTCTTTTAAGTAGTTTCCGTGTTCAGGATTTGATAAACCTACTGAGTTACTGCCTAATGTTTTTTGGTAATCAAACCACTGCTCAAGTGGAAACTTATATAAGAAGGCCCACATACGAGATAACTCATCTTGTGTCTTGCAATCCAACAGGACAGTATCATCTAGCATTATGAACTCGATATTATTTAAGGCCCAGTCATTTTTAAATGCGTCACTTAGCGTACTGCCTAGGCTAATGCTAACAGTAGTGTTGCTGTTTGCGTCCCATGTTCTGGTTCCTAAAGACCCGGTCTGAATCTTAGAAGCGATTGAAGCATTAAGTATACGGTAGAATATGTTTCTAAAGCCTTCACCGGTCTTATTGTCATCTGAATATCTTGGCATACCAACAACAGACTCAGGTATGTTAGCATACTCTGTGTACCTAGCTCCAAACTTATTATTGCCATTACTTACATAAGGCTTATAATAAAACACCGTTACCCCTAGTCTCGTAATCTTTAACCCACGAATATTACGAGGGCTGTTATAGTTTTTCTCAATAGCTTGCAACCACTCTAGGCTGCGCCCTTCATATCCTACTTTATCTGTACGAGCATATAAAGGGAAGTCGTCTACTAAACCTGCGCCTGCATGTTCCTTCTTGGTATCTTTGTCAACACGAATATGGGGGCCGTGTACTGCATAATTTACCATTTTACCAAAATTTATCTTGTAGTTTAGCTTTTGAGGTGCTGCCATGGTTGTGTCTCCTTTTGTCTGGGTTAGTTTAACGTGTGAAGTATACTAAGTTTCTCGTTAGGTAGCTTTCTATTCAGACATCTTCTTTTGTTGTGTCTACCTGGGAAGCATATCTAAATCTGCTTGGATGTACGCCTATCGCGTAGAGTAAATCGTCATAAATGCCACCATTTCGATTAAAATAATTGTATAGCCGTGTTAGCAGTTGGAGTGACTTTTCTGTGTCAAGGGTGTGTACTTTATATTGCAAATTGATACCGTGCTTCTTAATTTCGTCTTGTCTGCCGTACAGGAGTTCAGATATATCTGTTTGGCTCAAAAACATACTTGACACATCTTTGATGATTGTCAGCAAGGTGTCTTTATTTGTTACTGACTCGCTTCGCTTGATATACTGCTGGTAAACTGTGAGCCATTTGTAAGTATCTTGTGTGATTGGGAGGGGACTGCTTGAGACTAATAGGTAATCCCACCAATTACGCTCATCATAGATGTGTACTAAAGGACTAGCGTCAATAGTTAGCAGGCCCATCCTTTTGTCTGATGTATGAATAATGCTTCTTGTTCTGGCTCTATAAATATAGCTCATATAGTCATCTTGATATAGATATGGGTCAAACACATTGTAGATGATTGACAAGTAATTGATTGCGTTTTGTATGGCCACCTTGTAGGTTCTTACAGTGTTTCCGGGAAGTGTGATGGTTCCTAAGAGACCGTTGCTTACTGTTAAACCTACACAACTGCTTAACTTGTAGGTATCTGCATTTAAGAAATCATCTAGGTTGTCAATGCTTTGGAAGTCTAGGCATATGCTAAAGGCGAGCTTGTTTATGTAAGGTGTTGAGAGAAACCTTGAGCACAGCTTTCTTAATGCACAGGAGAAGTTTCTTAGTTCTCCTGGCTGTTTCCACAACTTTATGGGGAGTATGAAAATTACGTGTTTAGCCCCTAAATTTGTTGACAAAGAAGCTAATCGAGCAAGTAACTCTACTTGCTCTGGCAGGAGAAGTATCTTCACGATTGCTGTATTATCTGCAAATGCTTGGTCGTCTAGGCTATTTAGCTTGGGTAAATAAAGAACTTCATCAGAATTGACGAATGTAGCTTTGGTTGGTAACCGTGATACTTTGTCCACCATTGACAAGTTTCTAAAGGGAACTCTGTCTTTCTTTAGGTAGTCTAATATGTCTTTTCCTACCCATTTGGAATTTTCGTAGGTTTTATCATACTCTTTTGTATCTAGTTCGTTTCGATACAGGACGTATTCTTGGTTTCGCTCGCTAAACTTGACTTTGTATGCTGAATTAGCAGGAAGTATTGTCTTTGCATTTTTAGCTGACTCAATATTAGCAGCTTTCTTTTCTTGCTGTTGGCGCAGCCTTTCAAGTTTCTCCTGCTCTATCTGTCTTTGTTTGGCTTCTTCCGCCTCTTTTAGGCGCTTCTGCTCAGCGCGTCGCTCTTGCTGTAGCTCCTTGCGGTAGTTTAAAAAGGCTAAGTCAGCACCTACATGGTTAATGTTGTATAAAATACGAGAGTCGTAGGCTTCTACTAAAGTGCTACATTTAGAGTAGTATCTAAAGTAGCCATTGTATAAAAACTCAAAGGGTAAGTCAAATTGTAGATAAAACTGCTTGAGATTCGCAATGGCTTGGTCTGTTAGTGTTGGATAGATTAGTTGGTCTGGGTAGCCTGCTATTCTTGTAGGAAGACCATTATATACGTGCAACCCGGCAAGATTATTGTAGGAGTCCCAATAATCTCCTAGTTGCTCTGCTGTGATTGTATCGTTGGGACCCGCTAGGTCATCTGTGTGAATAATAGGTATTGCATATAGCTTTCCGTCTATATCTGCACAGAGGTCAAAGTCTCGACAGGCTGAGGCCAGGACGAAGTATTTGATATTCTTGGGTTTCTTGAATTTCTGTTGCTCTCGTCTGTAAGTGGCTTGGGAGTATATGATTAGTCGTTGGGTGCCCCAGAAATTACTTAGGCCAGATATTCTGCTTCGCAGTAAACACCTTGCATCTGTACCTTGACTTCGGTGTCGTGCTGCGTCATCTCGGAAAGAGACTTGTGACCCGGAATCATCCATAGGGTAGCCATCTATAGTTTGGTAACGTATATCCAATATATCGAACTCTTTGCCTTCTGTATGTTTTGCTACCCTGCTTGCTGAGGGATACATGATACGATTGTTCGTTGAGTCGACTCTACTGACTAGGTCATCTAATATCTTTCTTTGGGCGCCTGTAGATTGAGCACGAAACTCAGAGAAAGTTTTCTTGGTAAATATTCTGACAAATTCTTCTCGCTGCTCGCTATCTCGGAGAAAGTATTCATAACTGCTTAAATCTATAAATTTGTAAGAACTCTTTGGATATATCTCTACGGGGAATAACATTTATTGTGTACCTCCTTTAACTGGCTTGCTGTGCTTCTGCGAGTTTGTCTGGGTGCGCTCCACCTGCGTAAGGAATGATTTTATTGACAAAGTAGTCAAGGCTGATTACCTGGC
>ERZ1643249.3961-NODE-3961-length-12706-cov-10.151767_pt1 | contig 12706 bp, 17 predicted proteins | sample MGYA00579263_ERZ1643249 | MGnify/ENA primary metagenome ERZ1643249 (study PRJEB29033, sample SAMEA4952264) | chicken gut metagenome | biome: Broiler Chicken; feature: Gastrointestinal Tract; material: Caecum | place: Ireland | collected 2018 | study: Broiler...
GTAAGTTTGGATAAAGCATCATATGTAGGTAAATCAGCACCTAAATCGCCACCAAGACCACCACCATTTCCAGCTCCAGAGCCATCGTCTGTTGATGTTGTTTGAACATTATTAAGTTCATCGAAAGGAGCTAAGGTTGTATTAAGTTTACTAGTAGCTTCATCTGCGGCGGCACCTACTTCTTCAAGACCGCCGACCATATTACTTATACCTGTATCCACTTTGGTATCATCTAAACTAAAATCTAATTTAATTCCGAATATTCTCTCCAATATACCTGCTAAAGTGTTGGCAAGTTTTGTAAGCCATTCGGTAATAACCATTACATATGGTATAACCGCCATAAGTATAGGTATAAATACATTACCAATAGCTCTACCTAATAGATTAAATTGCTCTCTAACAACTCTTATAGCATTTGCAGGGCTAGTCAATGTTTTACCTAAATCTGCTTGCCAATCCGCACTAGAACGCATTATTTGAATATATCTTAATTGTGCTTTTTCAGCCTCACTCATAGCACTAACAGATTTTTCAATACCTAATGAATATGCTAACTCTTGTAATGTAGCTTCCGATAACGCAACTCCGACATTACGAAGAGGTTCTATTTCACCAGAAATACCACTTTGTAATTTTTGAAAAGCAGTTTCAAAATCTAATTCGGCAAAAGATGATAAGTCATAAGACAATTGGGTTAATTGTTGACTCATTAAATATGCATCGTCAACACCGACACCTAGTCCTTTTATTAAAGAATTAAACCTACCCATATATCTCATAACATTTGCTGGGTCAAGATATAACGCATTACTAAATTCTTCAACCCATTTGATGGCATCTTTCGCTTTATCTCCTAATGTAGTTGTAAATAAGTTTAATGCCTCATAATAACTAGCACCTTGCATAGCAAAGCTACCTAATCCAGTTGCGACACCACGTATAGTACTCCAGACTATTTGAAATTGTAAAGCCATCCCACTTATACCACTAGTCATAGCTTTGAATATGCTTGTGCTACTTTGTGCTTGTTTATTAATTTGTTTTAAAGCAGTATTATATCTTGTCAATCCATCTCGTGTCTGTGCAGTAACTGTTAGTAAATTACCCATAGATGTAGTATATCTAGTTGTTTCTGTTGTACTTAATCTAGTATTTTTTGTGGTTTTATCAATTTGATTAGCAATAGATTGTTCTGACATACCTAAAGAATCCAACTGACTTTTAAAATTAGCCAATAAAGAACCTTGTTTACTAATAACTGTACCTTGCGATGCTAATGCAGACATAGTATCTGTTGTTTTTAAATTTTTAACAGAATCCATATTAACAGTTGGTGTCTTTGGTGTGCTAGTTTTACTTGTTGCTCCACTTAAATTCTTTTTTAATTGTGAAAAATTTTTTGATGCATCCAAAGTATTATTTAATTGTGTTTGTAATTTCATTAATGCACTTATTAGACTACCTATTTCTTTAGTGGCATCATTAGCTGTACTTTGTATATTTATCATCAAAGTATCGGTATTCAAATAGAATCACCTCACTTTTCTTTTTTATTAAATTTAGCAGCCGTATCTTTAACCCATTTCTTAAAATGTAATTTAACAAGTAATTCTTCATTTTTTCTTTGTTGTTCTTTCTCTTGTTCTGATTTGAACTCTGGTTGGTCATAAAGATATGGTTTACTAGAATATGGTAGAGGTTTTGTTCCTTTTTTAGAAAAAGCATGTAATACAGGAGATACTTTACAAAGTGCCTCATATATATACATGCCTTGCATCCACATACTCTCATCTTGTTGTCTTATTTTTCTTTTATAAGCCTCTAAATAAAATTTAGTACGATATGGTGAACCATACCAAAACTCATCATAAGACATCCCGTATCCCATGTATATAGGACACATTTTCTCAAAAAAGATAGAAAGGGAAGTATCCTCTACTTCTGACTTGTCTTTGGAGATAAGTCCACTACTTCCCATTCCACGTTTCCCTCGTTGTCTTTACCATCTTCTAGTAATGACTCGTAGGTTTCTTGTATCATTTTTTGAAGAGCAGCAATTAAATTCGCCTTGTCTTTACAACTATCATATATTTTGTCAATGGTTGTTTGATTTAACTTTTTATGATTTTTATAGAATGCTCCAGTAAATGCTAATTGAATATTAGTCATTGGTTTCTTTAGGAACTCTTCTAATTCAAAACCATTTTGTTCTAGTAATCTAATTGCCATTCTATTATACTCTAAAGTATATTTTTCTCCATTATATGTTAGATTAATTTTTGTATTCATATTCTACACATCTCCTTCTTTTTATTCCCCAGCGCCCTCTTCAACTTTTGCAAGCCATTCTGGCGCATTTGTTGGTGTTATATAATTAGTTGTTTCAAGAACTGCACTAACTTCTGTTTCTGGTAATCCCATAGCACTAGGGTTTCCAGTAAAGAAAACTGCATTTGTCAAACCAGGTATTAATATTTCAAACCACATTGCTTTATTTGTTGTTTTAGCAGTTTCATATGCAGTCATTAAACCTTCCCAAGCATCATATAACTCTTCTGTTAAGTTGAAAGTAAACTCTAATGCTCCACCAATGTCTTTAAGACCATCAATATATGTCTTATACTCTAGCTCATCTAGTGTTGTTGTTTCTAGTGTATCTGGACTAGGGTTAAGACTTGGTGTACTCTTAATTCCTTTAATTCTAGTGTAACCAGTAGTTGGTCTTGTTCCAGCTGTTTTTTCAGCTGCATATAATAATTGAACTCCAGCAGTAGATAAATTAATTGCCATTTTAACTCCTCCTATAAATAGTATTTGTTTTTATATCTAAGTTACATTCGTATCTTAAATATCCAATAATTACATTCGTATCACTAACCAACGGTGCTATTGCAGGGTCGCCTAATCTACGTAAACATCTATATCTATCTTGTTTTAAATATCCATCTAATAGCTTCATTATATATCTTACATTCTGTATAGCAGTTTTATCTAAACTCTGTTCAGAATCTATTTCAAATTGATAACCTAGATAACTGATTCTTTCACTACCATCAAAATATTGTTGCAAATCTTCGTTATTAATTTCGCTAATAATAATCGCGGGATATCTCTTTTTAGGATTTTTTTCATATTGTTCCTTTACAAGAATATTCTCATACTCTCCATTATAATTATTATCAACTTTTTTAACTTCTTCGGTATTAGAAAAGAAATCGCTAATATCTTGTTTTAATTGGTCTACTAAACTTTCGATAAGACATCACTCGCTTTCTCTTTCATAATTGTTTTTATAACACCACTCCGAAGATAATTACTTGTATCAAACATTTGTTTTCCAGCAGGAATACCTTGAGTTGGAGTTGGGACACCATCTTTCATGTAAATCCAATATTTACCTTTAGTAATACCTTTTTTCTCTAACCAAGCATTTCCTTTAGGAACATCTCTAATAGTAGGACCAGTATTATAGCCTTTAAGTCCAGACATTTTATCTTTATTTTCATGTGGACTTTTCTTACCAACATCACCTGTACCAAATTCTTCATATAACACATCTTTACCTTGTGATATTATGTTACAACCACCATCATATTCTTGTATGCTAGTATTTATATCATCAGTATCGTTTGTTGATGGTTTTTTAGCATACAAACTGTTTAAATGTTTTAAACCTTCTTTTGCTATTTCCTTTGGTATTTCGGTTTTTAATTTATTTATATTAGAAGAAAGTGTATTAAGACTATTTATCATATGGTCGATTTCTTTTGTATCAACTCGCATTTTAATTATTCTACTCATTGGTATCACTACTCAATCTATGTAATACAACTTCCATCTCATTTATAAATACCATTGGGTCGCTTTCCACTTCGTAATCAGCATCTTTACATAACGGGTCTGCCACTGATGGTTTATCAACATATACATAAAGCCTATCTCCAGGATGAAATAAATTTCTTTCAGATATATTCGTCTTTATTCGTAGATACATTGGATAATCCATTCCCATAGATATTAAATCGCCCTCACTATTAGTAGGAACATAATTCTCCCACAACTCTATAGGTTCTTTAAATTTATCTATAAGATTATCTGTATATTTTTGACATAAATATAACTTTCTTTTATTTCTTCGTAGATTTCGCATATTATCACCTACTTAATTAATGGAACGATACCATTTAACATATCTTGTGGATAATCTCCACCGGTTGTATAATTTCTCGTTATTCCATTTTCACTATGACTTGTTTGTCCTTCTGCACCTATTTTAGCAAAAGAACATAAGCAAAGAGGTATTATGACATCTTCATATTTAACATCATATAACTTATCATCAGTTGGGTTAAATCTGCGACAACGATTAACTTCATTTATCGCTTTTTTAACCTCGTAACTTAACAAAACAGAATCTGCATTACTATTGGTAACATTAAAACCTCTGCTTTGCAAAATAACTCTTAATTCATTAGTTAATTCGTTAATTGATTTAGTAGTCATAATGCCACCCTCTTTCTACTCATGCTTATTATAATCATATGTAGGTTTAGGTTTAAAACTCTGTTTGAATTTTTCATCAACAATTTGTGTTTTAAACTTTATATGTCCATCATCTTCGATATATTTTTCTTTATGTGGTGTTAATTGAATATCATTATTTTTATATGTTATATCAACAGGTATAAATTTTCTGCCAACTTTTATATAATACTTTTTATCAATAACATATAGCATGACTACACCTACTTTCCTTTTTCTGTTTCTTTTGTTTCATCGGTTTTTGTTGCTTTTATTTCTTTTTTCTCTTCTTTGATTTCTTGAACCTTTACGGGTTCTTTTTTGACAGAACGTTCAACAGTATAACCAAGAGGTTTATAAAAAGAATTATAAGCACCCTTAGTTACAGTTTTAGTTTCTTTATTATTTGTTATAGTTATCATTAAGCACCCGCCTTATTAATCGTTATTTCCACAGTAGACTCATCTGTAAAAGTAACAGTTCCACCAGTTACTTTATCAGTAGCATCCGTGTTTATAACAACTTTTGTTATTTGTTTAGCGTCTGATCCGTTTTTACCAGCAGGACCTTGTTGCCCGGTATCACCTTTATCACCTTTTGGTCCTTGTATTCCTTGTGGTCCGGTATCACCTTTATCACCTTTTGGTCCTTGTATTCCTTGTGGTCCGGTATCACCTTTCTCACCTTTTGGTCCTGGTGTTGACTCTATATTGGCAATCCCATCTTCTATATGGTTTAACTTTACATCTGTAATAGTTTCCCCAGATGCCCATGTTTGTTTTGAATATGCCATTAAAACACCTCCTATCCTACTTTAGCTTCTCCGACCTTTGCGGTGCCGACTTTATTATCGGCTAGATTAGGGTGTAACATCAACAATAACAATTTTATCTGCCATTTCAAATGAAGGTAAAGCAACCATAGATACTTTAGTTTCAACATTAACTGGATCAACGATTTGACTTGTAGTAACAGCAATACCATCTCCAGCAATACTTACATCAGCGTTTAAGTTATTCATTAAATCTGATTCTTCTGGTGTAGTACCTAAATTAGTATATCCTAAATCACCATCTGGTAATAGAACTACTGTGTCATCTGGTACATATTTAACTGCTGTTCCAGCTTCATTTACATATACGTTATCATAAACGTAGAACATTACACCAGTTTCGGCATAAATGTAATCAATTGCTCTAGCAGTTGTTACATTTACTGTACCACCAGCAAACACATAAATAGCATTCTTAAGAGCTGTATTTGTTTTAAAACTTTTTGCAACAGATGAGTTACAAATAGCTCTTGTGATATTAACACCTTCTGCTTTCATAGCTTCTACATAATCATTAATATCTCCGATTATATCTGCACTAGCAGTACTCCAAGCAGTAGTAACTGTCTTTTTGTGTCCAGCAGGAACACCATAATCATAAGTATATGATTGTCCATTACTTGATAAAGTAATAGTACCAGTTGTTAATGCTTCCATTCTCATTCTTTCAAGAGCTATTCCAGCGTCATCTATTAGTGATACTTCGTCATTATAAATATTGATTAATATTTGATTAATAACTTGTTCATTATTAGATGCAATCATATTATTTAAGTTTTGACGCATTTGTTCATCAATATACATAGACTCTTTGAAGAAAGGCATTTCAGTATCGTACTTCTCGATACCTTGTCTATCCCTACGAATAGCTTTAGCATCATAACTAGATAATCTTAATGCAACTGGTTGATTATTTGCACCTTTAACCCATTCTAGTTTAGTACCTAATTGACGTCTATTAGGGAATAGTGTTTCACCTAAAAGTGGTTGTTGATTTTCATTTTTTTGTGTCCAATAAGCGACTACATCGCTTGATGTAACTAAATCATATATTGTAGGCATAACTAAATAGCACTTCCTTTCACGAATATAATTCTATCTAATGCTTGTCCATCATCGGCTAAAGCAGTAGTAATATTTCCTTGAACAGTTGAACTTAATTTTAATAGGTCAACACATCCAGCGATTACAAGAGTACCATTACCTTTTCCATTAGCATCTAATACAACATCGTGTAATAGAATACCAACAGCATCTGCAGTGCTTGCAGTAAATGCAGTATCTCTAGCAGTTATATTACCAGTTAATGGGGAACCAGCTTCGATTGTTGTATTTGCAGTTCCACTTAAAACAATTGGTAATGCTACATGGTAACTATCTTGTGCAATTAAAATGTTTTTTGTGTTAGTATAAGTTGTTTTATTAACCATATAAATCCTCCTCTATTGTCTTTTGAAATAATCAAATTTTTCTTTAGGTGCTGACATACTTGCTAACTTTTTACCAAATTCTCCTAATTCATCTTTAGGATTGCTTTGTCCGTTATCATTACCCTTTCCTTTTCCTAGATTACTCATATCTTCTTTAGTAGCATCTTTTTTACCTTTTTCATAGGCATCTTTTACTAATTTTGTAACATAGGTTGCTATACTAGTACTTTTAGTATCATCTTCTGTTGTTATATTATCAACAAAAGATACATAATTTTCATCATTAGCATCCAAACCTAGTATTTCTCTAGCAGAAAGAGTTATACCATTAACAGTGTTTTTATTACCACTAATAGTATTATTTGTTAGCATTTCTTTTAATTTTTCAATTTCAGCATCTTTTTCTTGTTGAGCTAATTTTACTTTTTCGTCATCGCTCATTCTGTTTTTTAATGCAGTATCTTTTTCTGATAACTGTGTTTTTAGGCTATTAACTTCGCTCTCATATTTATTTTTGTCAACATAATTACCTGTTGATAAATCGGCGAATTTCTTGCCCTCGAAGAAGTTGCTAACTTCCTCGAATGTCATGCCTTCTTTATAGGCATCTCCTAACATTTCTTTTAAATTCATAAATTGTCCTTTCGTTCTAGTGATTAAACGACTTCTCTGTCGAAATAGAACCCTGTATTTTATAAACCCCCGACAGGTTGGGAGAAATATTTATATTGAACCGCTTTTAAGATAATTTCCGAAAAAATAATCTCTTTAATATAGCAACCGAAGTTCTATACGGCGTCAATAATCTTATTCATTATTAGAACTATTACCAGAAGCAGCTTTTTCTATCTCTGCAGTCTTATTTGCACCATTCTGTGAAGATTCTCCCTCACCAGATGCTTCCGCAGCCTGTTTCGCCATTTCTATAGCTTCTTCTTGACGTTCTAGTTTGGCTTCTTTACCACGTTCAACCATTTCCCTTGTTTTATTAGTTAAGTTAGATAACTCCAAACAATCTATTGTTGCCAATTCTCCAGTAGCAACTAATGTTGCGAACGCTTGTGTTTTTGTTTGTAGATTATCTTGACTATGTCTACCAATTATTAAATCTATATCAATTACTGACAACGTACTATCAATTAAATCTAATAATTGTAATATTTTGATTCCAACTGCTAATTGTTGTTTCTTACCTTTCTTAAAGAATAATTCTTTAAGTCTAGCAACAATTTCTATATCAGTCCAACCATCTCTATTTAAAACAGCCAACCCTGTATCTCCACCACTAGAGTTAGAACTTCTATCTGGAATACCAGTTATTATATTTCTAGCTTCTTCCAAGTATTCTCTTATATTTTGTGTACTAGTGCTATCTAATTGTGGTGCAATGAATTTAGCATCTAAATTAGAATTATCGCCACTACCACGGGTTAATGTAAGTATTCTGTTTGCCTTTACTTTATTTAAACTAGCATCATCATCAGTTTCATCAAACTCTGCACCGATAACAACTAATAAAGCCTTTATTGTACCCTCAATGTCATTTAACGAATCACTAGCAACTTGGTTAGTAGCATTCATAACACTAATAGCTTGTTCCCAATCTCCAGTTAAGAATAATGAATTTTCAACCATTGTTATAGGATTTAAACCTAACGGATTTCTTGTAGTTATTAATGTATCCATATCCATATTAGTAAATGTAAACTTATAATCATTAGTATAACAAGTATATTCTTTTTTATGTGTTTGACTATTTATTGTGAAATGACAACTCAATATTACAGGATTACCTATTTCACTACTTTGAACAACAAAGGTATTTCTAGGGTCTAAATAATCATAAACAATAGGTAGATCTGGTGTCGTATCTTTTGAAATATCTTTACTAGGTAATGTTATTTGATATCCTACACCACAAACAGAGCAATATAGTGCAGTACATATATCAACATAATAACTATTTTCATAATTATAATAATCTGACAATGTTGATACAGCATTTTGATATTTCATATCTCTTTGTATTAATTCAACTGGATTACCAAACGTATAACCAACTATCTCTCTTGTTATAGGATAAGCATAATTGACTACTGTTTTATTATTTATTTGATTTGTATAATTACCCTCTCGTTTCAAAATATCTTGTTTACCTAAAAAGTATTTTATCAAATACTCACAATCTCTAGCATTTTGACCGTGTATTCCTAATGCTTTTTGCATTACTTGTGATAAATTTTCTGGAGTTACTTCATCAAAATCAAGAATAATACGTTGTCTACCATAATGTAAACCATCTATAGTATCAAAATCTCTCAATTTACCACCACCTTAAATATAAAAAGAGCCTATACTATTTATTAGCATGGCTCTTAGGCTCTTTTATAACTATCTCTTTTTTACAAGTCTTACACCAAATATAAAGGTTTTTAATAATACTTGTATCATCTATTTTAAACAATTTTTTACCACAATTAGGGCAACAAATCCAAACTTTATTCATAACTTCACCTTATTATACCTTATTTTCTAGTAATTGTCAAATACCTAGCATATCAGCTGTTACATTACTCTTAGCGACTCCTTTTGTTTTCCCACCAAGTACATTTGTAATTAAACCAGCTAAACTATCTGGGAAATCGTCGTGTTGTTTCTTTTGTGCTGTTATATTTTGATTCCACGAAAATAAAATTTTCATAGCCGTTTGATATTGTATATTACCTTTTATCGTATCAGGATGTTTAAAATAAACTCTATAAGAATTATTTTCACTAGCAATACCTTTTATCTCTCTTTCACAAGCCATTATTCTATCTCTTTTCGCTTTATTCGTAGGTGCATTGTGATCTGTGATATGACAAAAATAACCAACTTCTTTTAAATCATTACGCATTAGCGTCGAATAAAAATCTCCACCATTATTTCTTTCAACACCACATCTCGTCACGTTATTATCCATTATTATTTTTTTAACATAAGGTCTACTACCATCGTCACCACCAAATTTATTTATAAACAACACATCTTCTATATAAACTTCATATCCATAAACATAACCTATAGGTAAAGAAAAATAATCTTCTCCACCATGTGTAACATCAGCATAACCAACAATTCTATCGGGTTCACCCCCAGGTAAATCATAATAATAACTTACATTATCTTTATTAAATACTAAACCATCTCGTTCTATAGGTTGCATAAGATATTTTGCACTAAATATGACAGGATCTTCTGCTAATTCCATATCTTTATAATATTTTGCATCAAAACCTTTTCCATAATCATACATAAAGTTACTTTCACCATTTTCGTCATAACATGGTACTGATATTATTCTAACCCTATCCATTTCCCCACTATCTTTTGCATTTTGTACTACTCTACTAGTAACGTCATACAAACTCCATGGGGTATTTATATGAATTTCCGGACATGGTCTATAAACACCATCTTTGCATAATCTTTGAATCTTTCTATCTTTAATAGTACTTGTATAGTTATGATATAACTTTTCAAGTCTATCTGGATTATTCGCTTGTTCCACATCTTTAACCAAATCATCACAATAAAGTAATCTTTCTGCTTGTACTTTACCAGTACCACCTGTTTCTATTGAAACGTAATTTAAGGTATGAAATCTTCGTTTTTTATTCAAATCAATATAATAATACTCGGAACTCTTATTTGCGATTTCTATGGTAGGAAATATCTCTTTAAACCTATATTCTGGGTCAGTCATAAGATTAAGTAGTTCGTTATAGAAAGATTGTATTAAACCTGTCGTATGCCCTGCAGCTAAAATACTTTCATCTGGACACATTCCAGCTAGTAATGCTTGTAAAAATAAACCTACTGTTGTTTTTCCGATCCTTGGCGGTAAATTAAGTACTAATAAATCTAGTTTATCATCAATTAAATCTTGGATACCACTAATTACACCATGTTTTTTAAGCAATCTCGCTCTTGGTAAATAAAATTGTTTATTAATAGGTCTATTCCATTCCATTGCGATACAAAATGCTTCATAATCCCCTTGTCTTGCTCTTGTATCATAAGCATGAACCCATATATTTCTTATTATCTCTTCATCTTTCTTCGTGTCTTTATATTCTATTTTATTATGCGATAATAAATCAATTATTTCCTTTGCATAATAACAAGCATTATCATAATCTTTTAATATTTCATAATCACATTTTAAAGAATTTAAACCTTGTAAATATGCCATTGTATTCTTATTATGTAATTTTGATAATAATTCTTTGGTTTTTTCAATCCTTTCTACAATACCATCATTTATATTCAAAATATCACCTCTTATAAGCACCTAACATTTCATAAGACACATAATAACAACTGCCAATAGGTTCGTTTAAGTATTCCCACATTTTATCAAGTAACCATTCTTTTATAATTCTATTGGAATAAAAATACATCTTGTAAATACATTTCTCTTGAATAGTAAGTTTTTCATAATGACTTTTTATTCTTTTCGCCATTGAATAAAAATCATCAAACGTATAAAAACGCATATCCTCATAAATCATAGCCAATCTCCTATAAACACTACTCTATACTACAAACTTATTATATCATATTATGTATTTTTATACAATAAAAAATCGAGTAAGGGGGTTACTCGAATTTTAAGTGTCTATGTGAACAAGGCTTTTATTCACATTATAAATATATCATAATCTTGTATTTATGTCAAATCAGTCATTAGTATTAATAATTACAAAAATACATATTATAACAAAGAAAACAATGATACAAATATCGTTTAAAGATAAACTATTTAAAAATTTTATAACACCTTCTATCACACTAACCACCACTCTCGTTTATATTTCACTCAAATAATATCATAATACACTGTATCTGTCAAAAGAAAAAGAGCATAATGCTCTTAAAAAGGGTTGGTTTTATGAATAAAGAAAACCAATAAAATGAAAAAAATGAAGTCTAGTTTTGGTATCGAGCCAACCAGGTATCTAAAATACAACTAGACATATAATATTTTGAGGTGTTCCTCACACTAATTATGTATAAACACTAATTATTCTACCACTAGATAACAAGAACCCTCATCAAAGTAGCGACCTTTGATTCTTTCTTGCCTTTTTACACTAAAGGGGACTCTCCCCCAACTTTCACATGCACAGGGACTTTTTTTACCTATTTTGATACTCCTCATCAAAATCAATTTCCATGTACCGATTCACAATGCAGATTTGTGCTACTCAAACCAAACTCTAATCTTATACTCACATCACTGTGTATCAACTGCATCCCATATTGTTTTATTGGTATTATGGATAATCTCTTTACTCAACCACGAGCAATAAGACTATGCACTCTATCAAGGTATTTTCTACTACCGAGTTCGAGGTTGACAACGATTAGGTTTGTGTATTATTAGCTCATATACATAACCACTACCATCTCTTTCATAACTTTGTTACTCTCAATGCTTACATTACTGCAAACATACACTCAATCCCCCAAAGAACCTCTCCTTTAGGTAATAAGAACGAGCATGGTATCCGTACTGATTTGCCGTCAGTCTTTCATACGGTTCTCAAAAACTTTAATTTTATATAGCTTGCGTGTATAGATAATCGCTATACATATATAATATACCATAATTTATATTAATTGTCAACATACAAAATAAAAAACCTCTTCAAAAAGAGGTAGTGGTTCATGATTCACATGGTAGATATTTTACTTTCTGGATAAGAAAATATCAAAAAACCTCCTTTTTTCCAATACTCATACCACTAACAAGCCGACAAAAGAATAAACGCCCCACTACTCAGGGAACTAGCCATGTTATTATGGTGTTTAACATGAAAACCTTTATTACAAAACCTTGTAGCCATCTCAAGGTGTAATAAACAGAATGGCTGCC
>ERZ1643249.3963-NODE-3963-length-12704-cov-11.574670_pt1 | contig 12704 bp, 7 predicted proteins | sample MGYA00579263_ERZ1643249 | MGnify/ENA primary metagenome ERZ1643249 (study PRJEB29033, sample SAMEA4952264) | chicken gut metagenome | biome: Broiler Chicken; feature: Gastrointestinal Tract; material: Caecum | place: Ireland | collected 2018 | study: Broiler...
CAAGAGGCTGAAGAGGCGCCCCTGCTAAGGGTGTAGACTGGGAAACTGGTGCGAGGGTTCAAATCCCTCCGTCTCCGCCATTATAAAATATAAAAGGTGCAAACCTTTTTTTATTTTATCTTTTGGTTCTACTATTGAAATATATTCTTTTTTTTTGTATAATTATATTTAGAATAGGAACGGGGTAAAAATGACAAAAACATTTGATTTTGAAAAAATGCCAATTGTTGATGCTGTTAATGAAATAATTGTATATTCTGCTCAAAATGGAGCATCAGATATTCATTTTGACCCAGCAGATGACTGCTTAAAAGTACGTATTAGAATTGATGGTATTTTAAATACTATTGATAAAATACCAAATACTATTAAACAAAATGTTATTACAAGAATAAAAATAATGTCTGGTATGAATATTACCGAAACAAGATTACCACAAGATGGTGCTATTAAAACTGTATTAAAAGGGATTAATCTAGACTTACGTGTATCTGCTCTTCCCACAAAACGTGGAGAAAAAATAGTTATTCGTATTTTAGATTATTCTATGAGTTTAAAAGGAATTGAATACTTATATTTTAGTGAAGTAAATTATAAAAAAGTTTTAAGAATGATTAGTGCACCGAATGGAATTATTTTAGTAACTGGTGCTACCGGTTCTGGTAAATCTACTACCGTTTATTCTTTCTTACAGAGATTAAATGTTGAAGGTGCTAATTTAATTACTGTTGAAGATCCTGTTGAAATGGATATTGATGGAGTTAACCAAGTACAGGTTAATAGTGAAATAGGTCTTGACTTCTCTACCGTTCTTAGAAGTATATTAAGACAAGACCCTAATGTTATCATGATTGGAGAAATTCGTGATAGTGAAACTGCTAAAATTGCCGTTAGAGCATCTATCACTGGGCACTTAGTATTATCTACAATTCACACCAACAATTCGCTTAATACCATTGAAAGATTACTAGATATGGATGTTGAAAGATATTTACTAGCAAGTGCTTTAACTGGAATAATTTCTCAAACTTTAGCAAGGAAATTATGTGATAAATGTAAACGCCTAAGGGAAACTACTCCATTTGAAAAAACTTTATTTAAATTGATATTAAATCGTGATGTAAATCAAATATATGAAGCAGGCGACTGTGAAGAATGCCATAACGGATATAAAGGAAGAGTTGCCCTTCATGAAGTCTTACTTATAAATCAAGATATAAGAGATGCTATTAGTAATGGAATGAGAAAAGATGAGTTAAGACATTTAGTATACAACAAAGATATAATTACTATGCTTCAAGACGGATTATATAAAGTACTAGCTGGTTTTACAACCTTTGATGAAGTAATTAGATTAGTAGATTTAGATGAAAGTATTGATTCAGATGATATAAAAAATGATTTAGCAAATGTTTTAAAAAAGAAATAACTATGTACCAAAATACATAGTTTTATTTTATCATACTAATATTATTCACATACCTCTCCATCTAATGACCAAGTTTTTACATCAGTTATTTTTACTTTAACTATTTTACCTAAATACTCATCACTAGCTTTTACATTAACTAATTTCATCGTATCAGTATATCCCATTAGATACCCTTCTTTTTCCGAATAATCTTCTATTAATACATCAACTATTTTATCTTTATATTTCATGTTATTCATATTGGCATATTCATTAACTTTCTCATTTAAACGAGCAAGTCTTTCTTTCTTCTCATCCATACTAGTATCATCTTTCATTAAAGAAGCAGGAGTCCCTTCTCTTTTAGAAAAGATAAAAGTGTAAGCTAAATCATATTTTAAAGTATTAACTACATCTAGTGTTTCTTTAAAATCTTCTTCTGTTTCACCTGGAAAACCTACGATAATATCTGTAGAAATTGCTACATTTGGTATTTTCTTTTTTATTTTATTAAATAGTTCAATGTAAGACTCTTTAGTATATCTTCTTCGCATCATAGCAAGTATCTTATTACTTCCTGATTGAATAGGAAGATGAATATATGGCATTATATTAGGATATTTACTTATAACATCTATCATTTCATCAGTAAAGTCCCAAGGATGAGAAGTAATAAAACGGATTCTTTGAATACCAATATTAGCAACATCTCTAAGTAAATTAGCCATATTATAAGAAATATTTAAATCTTTTCCATACGCGTTTACATTTTGCCCTAGTAGTGTTATTTCCATATAACCATCACTTTTTAACTTCTTAACTTCATTTAAAACATCTTCTGGAAGTCTACTTCTTTGTTTTCCTCTTGTATAAGGTACAATACAATAACTACAAAATTTATCACAACCATACATTATATTAACCCAAGCTTTGTATTTAGAATCTCTTTTTACTGGTATTCCTTCATAGACATCACCTTCAATGCTATAAACTTCTATTTCTTGTTTTTTCTCTTTGTATAAATCGCTTAAATATATAGGTAATTTATGAATATTATGAGTACCAAAGACAATATCTACCCATTTATATTTATCTTTAAGCATATTAGCAATACTCTCTTCTTGCGCCATACATCCACAAAATACTGTTATAATATCTTTCTTAGTTTCCTTCAAGTGTTTAATTCTACCTAACATACCTACTACTTTATTATGAGCATTTTCTCTAATAGCACAAGTATTTATTACAATAATATCAGCATTATCAACATCATCAGTTTGTGTATATTTTAAATCTTCTAAAATAGCACTAATATTTTCTGAATCATGAACATTCATTTGACATCCATAAGTAATAACATGATATTTTTTATTTTTTCCAATATTTTTAATATTATCTGGAATAATATATTCATCTCTTATTATTTTAACTTCCTTATCAGTTCTTTTCCTTGCTTCTTTTAAATTTGGTAATAACATCTTAATCACACCTTCTAATTTTTCTTTTAGATACTAAATAATTATATTCATTTGCAAATAATGCATTTTCTTTAACTCTTTCATTTAAGTAAGCACAGCTTTCTTTTACTATATTTTCCCATTTATATATTGTGGCATCATCAAAATTACAATTAAATACAATATCGTACATAATATATTGCCCTGAAGCATCAGCATATCTTCTAAGAGGGCTTGTCGAATGGGAATAATTTTTAACTCCTATTCCATTATGAGGACTTGATATATGGGAATATTCAGCATTTAAATATTTTTCCTTAACAGCATTTAGTATTTTAACACATTTTGGATTATTCACCAAGTCTTTTCGATCAATTCCCAAAATTAACATTATCTCTTCATCAATATTAACTGAAGTTCCTTTATGAACTCTATGTATATAAGGATAACCATTTGTGGCAAAATATTTATCTACATATTGATTTGTTAAGACCATTGTTTCTTGAACTATTTTGGCAGATGGTGATTTACTTTCCAAAAAGCTATTTGTTTTAATTCCCGTCATCTTATTTTCAATATTTCTATATATATTTTTATAGAGATTTTTATTTCTTAAAATATCAGCACAAATATTTAAAGAGTTTAACAAAGGAAAATAATCATTATCTCCACCATTTCTTAATATTTTATCTGCTTCTTTATAACTAAATGACTTAGCAATATCAATAGTTCCTTTTGTTAAAGTAAAACTATCTGGATCTATTTCTAAATTAGGACTTAATCTAAATGTATAAGTTATTACATTTTTTCTAGTGCCTCCAAGTAATGAACCTTTATCATAAGCAATAATTTCTGGATATAACAATATTTCTCTATCTTTTAAATAAATAGTTTCTGCTTTTTTATATGCCATTAAATCAATATAAGAATCTTTAGGAACTAATGAGGGTACATCAGCAATATGAACATATAATTTATATGAACCATCCCTTAGTTTTTCTATATATAAAGCATCATCATTACATTTATTTCCATCATCATCAATTGTAATTACTTTTTGATTGGTATAATCACATCTTGGGGATAAACATACTTCTTCAGGGATATATACAACATTAGAGTTAAATTTAATATCATATTTTTTTTCTAAGTCTTCTAAACTAATTTCTTTATTTTGAAGCTGTTTAATAATGCTTTTAACTCTTTCTAGATTTTTCTTTTTTTCTAAAATTGCTAAATAGACATTACTTTTAGCCATAATTTCTTTACTATATGAACTTTTTAAAAATAATCCAATTAACTTATAATAGTATTTTATTTCTTCTTCATCTGTTAAATAAATATATGTTTCTAATATTTCACTAAATATTTCTTCTAAATTTTTGTTATTAAGATGTTTATTACTTTTTAATACAGCTTCTATTTTAGTTAAATCTCTACCTACATATATTAGTTTTCTAATAATGTTAACAATATCTGTTTCATTATTCTCTTTTTCCTTTAATTTAATATTTTTACAAATACTTAATAACTTATTACGGTATCCTTCTAGTGAATTTTGATTTTGACTACTTAAAGCATTATTTATTTTACAATTTAACTCACGAAGGCTTTTATAGATAACATCTAATAATTCTGATTCATCTACATCATTAATAATTATTTCTATTTCATCTATTATTTGCTTTATAAGAAGACTGTTTTTCCCATCATGGCGAAGAAGAACGAATAATGCACATATCATTCCTCTTACTACTTCATCAAAATAATCTTCTAAGTATTTTTCTAATTCTGGAATTTCAATATCATAATTTAATATTTTCTTTTCTATTTCTTTTTCACTCATAACACTACCCCATACCTTTTAATTAAAATTAATTTTTCTTATAATTTGATAAAATACTTAAAAAAGCTTCACTTGGAATTTCAACTTTTCCAATTGTTTTCATTTTCTTTTTGCCTTCTTTTTGTTTATCTAATAGCTTTCTTTTTCTAGTGATATCTCCTCCGTAACACTTAGCAAGAACGTCTTTTCGCATTGCTTTTATATCACTTCTAGCAATTACTTTACTACCAATTACGGCTTGAATTGGTACTTCAAACATTTGTCTAGGTATAATTTCCTTTAAATTATCTACTATTTGTCTTCCTCTATTATAAGCAAAATCTTTATGAACAATAATGCTTAAAGCATCAACTAATTCACCATTTAATAAAATATCCATCTTAACTAAATCACTTTCTTTATTACCAATAAGTTCATAATCAAAAGATGCATACCCTTTAGTAGATGACTTTAACCTATCAAAAAAATCATAAACTATTTCTGATAAAGGTAATTCATAATGGATATTTACTCTTGTTTTATCAATATATTCCATTCCAATATAAGTACCACGTTTATCTTGACAAAGTTCCATAATACTTCCTATATAATTACTTGGTACAAAAATATTAGTTTTAATATATGGTTCTTTAATACTTTTTATTTTTACTTTTGGAGGGAATTCAGCAGGATTATCGACGTTTATAATACTTCCATCAGTAAGTGCAATTTCATAGATAACTGAAGGAGAAGTAGCAATTAATTCTACGCCAAATTCTCTCTCAATTCTCTCTATAATTATTTCCATATGTAAAAGCCCTAAAAAACCAGTTCTAAATCCAAAACCTAAAGATGACGATGTTTCTGGTTCAAATATTAGTGAAGCATCATTTAATTTTAATTTATCTAAGGCTTCTCTTAGATTAGGATATTTAGATGAATCAATGGGATATAATCCACAGAATACCATTGGTTTCATTGGTTTATACCCTTGTAGTGGCTCTTCTGCTTTATTATTATTAAGTGTTATCGTATCTCCTACTTTAACGTCTTCAATACTCTTAATACTAGCACCAATAAATCCAACGTCACCTGCAACTAATTTATCTACTTTTTTTTCTAGAGGAGTGTGATATCCTAATTCTACTACTTCATAAGTTGCTCCGGTTGCCATCATAAAAATAGAGTCTCCTACTTTAATACTACCTTCCATTACTCTAACTAAAGCAATAACACCACGGTACGAATCAAAATAACTATCAAAAATTAAACATTTAAGTTTATTATTAACATCCCCTGTAGGAGAAGGTATTCTATTAATAATTGCATCTACTAATTTATCAATTCCCTCACCTGTTTTAGCAGAAGTTAATATTATTTCCTCTTCTTTAAAACCAAATGTATCTTCTAACTCTTTTACTCTACTAGGAATATCAGCATTAGGCAAATCAATTTTATTTATAACAGGTATTATTTCTAAATTATTTTCTAAAGCTAAATAAACATTAGCTAAAGTTTGTGCTTCAATTCCTTGAGCAGCATCCACTATTAATATTGCCCCTTCACATGAAGCAAGGCTTCTTGATACTTCATATGTAAAATCAACATGTCCTGGAGTATCTATTAAATTTAGAATATAACCATTATATTCTAGTCTAACAGCATTTAGCTTAATAGTTATACCCCTTTCTCTTTCAATATCCATATTATCTAATATTTGATCTTTCATTTGTCTTTTATCAAGTGCCCCAGTATATTCTAAAATACGATCAGCAAGTGTACTTTTACCGTGATCAATATGAGCAATTATACTAAAATTTCTAACTTTCCTACTATTCATAATATCACAAACTTTCTATTTATTATTATAGCAAAATTATAAATAAAACTCTATTATTTTTGACTAATTATGTATTTATAAACTTCATCTACTGTTTTATCAAAATTATTAAAGTTAACATCAAACCAAATAACTGGTAATTGATTATTAAAAAATGTATACTGCCTTTTAGCATATCTTCTTGAATTTCGTTTAATTTTGTTAACTGCTTCTTCTAATGTTTCTTCTTTAGCAAAATATTTATATAATTCTTTATAGCCAATTCCATTAATTAATGGTTTAGTATAAATTTTTCTATCATAAAAATATTTAACTTCTTCAAGTAATCCTTCACTAAGCATTTTATCGACACGTTTATTTATTATATCATATAATATTTCTCTATCAGTAGTTAATCCAATAAATACAGCATTATAAAGTAATTTATCTGTTTTGTTATCGTTAATAGAAGTACCATTTTCTAGGTAGTAATTAATAGCACGTATAACTCTTCTTCGATTATTCTTATCAATTATTATATTTTTATCTAATTTTAATAATTTATTATATAATTCTTCAGTAGTTAACTCATCGTAAGTATTATTTTCTTTTTCATAACTTAATTTATAATCATACAAAAGGGCTTTAATATATAAACCAGTACCTCCCACAATAATTGGCATCTTTTTTCTATTTAAAATATCACCAATTATTTTTCTTCCATCTTTTTGATAATCAAATATAGAATAATCATCACTGACTTCTTTTATATCAAATAAGTGATGGGGAATATTTTCTTTTTCTTCTTCTTTTATTTTAGCAGTACCTATATTTAAATCCTTATAAAATTGCATTGAATCAGCATTAACAATTTCTCCATCTAATCTTTTAGCAAGTTCAATAGACATTTTTGTTTTACCTACCCCAGTAGGACCTAATATTACAATTACTTTATTCATAACGCCTCCTTTTTTTTACTAAGATACTAGCTTCCTCATAACTAAAATAGCAATCATCATCAAATGTTACCATTTTTTTGGCACTACTATACTTTTTAGTATGTATTAAAATTAAAGGAATCCTCCCTAATGATATACTGGCTTCTACATCGCCTTCTTTTATTTCATCATAGCAGACAATATAACTAGGTGTAAGCGTATTACTATTTTTAATAAGTATTTCGTTATATGCCTTAGTATTTTTGATAAGATTATCTGGAGTAAATAATTCTATTATACGATTACTACCATTTTCTTCTTTACTGTAAGAGTCTGCATGATGAATATGCATAACATTTAAATAATTAATATCAGTAAAACCAACAATAATATTAGTACTTGGATTTCTAAAAGTATTTAAGCATTTATCACTAATTAACGATAGTGATGCATATTCTTTATTTTTTTTCCATACTTCTCCCTCATATAGATAATCTCTATCTATATTAGTATGACTTATAAGCATTTTAAATTCTTCGCCATTTAGTTCATACACATCAACATTATATTTATGACTTAATTCTGACTTAGTTAACTTACTTACATCTAAAAGACTATCTTGTATTCTTTTAATTGAATCATAAAAACATGTTTTAAAGTCATCATAAAATTCACTTATTCCATTTTGGTTTGATTTTATTTCATTATATAAATCAATTTTTTCAGGATAAGTTAATTTAGAAAATATCAATAATTTATAATATAAATCAAGTCTATTTTTAGGTATTATCATCTCGTTTATCTGATATATATATTCCATTAATGATAAAGTATTTTTTAAAAAATTATAAGGAATATCTTCATAATATAAAATTATAAGTTCTTCTAAAAAATAATTATCATCTAGTATCTCTTTTTCTATAATATCATCAAATTGCTTTTTTCTCTTTGATAGTATTTTTTCTTTTAAATATGGATTATTTAATTCTAAATTACATAAATAATCTAGTAAAATAATATCATTATCAATAGCTAAATATTTATTTATTAATGTATTAGAATCAAGTAAATTATTTGGAAGTTTAACACCTTTTTTAACGATATAAGCTATATTATTAATACTCATATTAATAAAGATGTTTTTAAAATAATTATCTTCAAGTAAAAATTGCATTGACTCTTTAGATAGACTAAGAAGAAAATCTTCATTAGGATTAAGTCTTTTTATCTTATCTAAATTATCATTTTCACTTAATATTCTAAATTGAACTTTTCCATTTAAGTATCTAAATGAATCTAAATCTCTCTTAGATATTAAATATTCAAAATAAACTTTACCGAAATTAATATTAAGAATCGAAAAAGGATAATTCATATAAATTAATTCTTCATATATTAATTCAACTATTTCCTTTTTACTTAAAAAAACATTTTTATATTGATTTTTACACTCCATTATTGAAATTATTTTAGATTTATAATTAAAACTTTTCTTTAAACTAGGAATTATATCATCATCTAACAAAGATAGTAGATCACTTTCTTTTAAATTATCTATTAAATAGCAAAAAGCTGCTTCACCACTTAAGTTTAATAGTCTACTGCGAAATTCTTTATCTTTTAAATATTCTTTTAACTGATTACTAGGTAAATTTATTATATTCTCACATTCTTCTTCTATTGTCATATACATCACGTTTTAATCTATAATTATAGATTATCCTTTCTATTATGGATTATTTTTTTAATATTACATACTTCTTTTAAACATTTTTTCAAGTTCATATGTAGTAAAACTAATTATTGTAGGCCTTCCATGAGGACAATTAAAGGGGTTATTACATTTTCTTAAATCATTAATAATGCTTTCCATGGCTTCCATAGTTATATTAGTGTTTCCCTTAATACTTGCTTTACATGCAATAGTAGCTGCTAAATTTTTATTAAATTTTTCAAATGAAAAATTCTTTTCACTGCTTATTATGAGTTCAAAAATATTTCTAATTATTTTATCTTCTCTATTTTTAGGAAACCAAGTCGGATGCTCCACAATTCGAAATGATGATATTCCAAATTCTTCTACTTTAATATTTAATTTATCTAATATACTAATGTTTTCTTTTATAATAATAAAATCATTCATAGGAAGTTCTATTATAATTGAAAATAATGGTTTTATCGTATTATTATTAGGATGTGATAACATATATAAGTATTTTTCATAATTAATTCTCTCTTCTGCCGCATGTTGGTCAATTAAATATATTCCTTTTTCATTTTGACATCCAATATATGTTCCTAAGAATAGTCCAATTGGATATAATTCAGGCAGTTTGTTATCATCTTTTATTTCTTCTACATATTCATAATTAATAACTTCTTCTTCTAAAGTATTTTTATCATCATTAAAGTTAATTACATCGCTTATTTTTTGTGTGTATTCATTAGAAGGTTCTTTAACTATATTTCTTTCTAAATTTAAACTTAAATTTTCATATTTAGGAATATCTGTATCTTTTATTTCTATTTTAGGTATTAATAATTTAGTTTTTATTTCTTTGATAATACTATTTGATATAAGGCTTTTTAAATCATCAAAATTACTAAACTTAATATCTTGTTTAGATGGATGAATATTTACATCTATTAGTGATGGATCGGTATCTATTAATAAAACAGAAATAGGATATCTTGTATCTTCTTTAAATGAGGAATATGCATCATTTACGGTCTTGTTTAAACTTGCGTTTCTTACTACTCTTCCATTTACTATTGTCGTCATATGATTTCTAGATGATCTATTTACTTCCGGTAAAGATACATATCCAGACACTGTATAATCCTCATTACTAGCATCGATTTTTATCATTTTCTTAGCTACATCAGTTCCATATATCGTTTTAATTACTTTAAGTAAATTACCTGATCCATCAGTATTTAATAATTCTTTATCATCGTTTTTTAAAATAAATTTAATACTAGGATAAGATAGTGCTATCTTATTTACATACTCAACTATATTTGCAAGTTCTGAATATATACTAGATAAGTGCTTAAGTCTTGCTGGAGTATTATAAAATAAATTAGAAACAGTAATTGAAGTGCCTACTCTTGCTTCACATTTAGCACTTTCTAATATAGTACCTCCTTTTATATGGACTAAGTGCCCTATATCATTTTGACATGTTTTTAAGACTACTTCTGAGACTGATGCAATTGATGGTAGCGCTTCACCACGGAATCCTAGAGATGAAATAGAAAACAAATCATCATCACTATATAACTTAGATGTAGCATGTCTTTGAAAAGCAAGGACAGCATCATTCTCATCCATGCCAATACCATTATCTATTACTTTTATTTCTCTAAGGCCTGCTTCTTTTAGTTCTATTTTAATCATATCACTATTAGCATCGATTGAATTTTCTACCAGTTCTTTTACTATTGATACACATTTTTCTACGACTTCTCCTGCTGCTATTTTATTGGCAAGTAGTTCATCCATTACTTTAATTTTTGACATAATAACACTTCTTTCTTAGTTTATTATATCATACATTAAGCTAATTCAAAAAGTATCACATTAATATCTTTGACAAAATTAATGATATATTATCGTTTATCATTAGTTTTGTCAAACGAACAAAAAAGTTAATTTTATTTTATATAATTAGACAAAATTTGCAATAAAAGAAATAAAAAGAAATCTCTATTAATATATAAGATTTCAATTATATTCTTTTAAAAATTCATAAAAATTACTTGCTACATTACTTGGTAATATTTCTTCTAATTCTTCTTTAGTTGCTTCTTTCATTTTATTAATACTTTTATACTTCTTTAAAAGTTCTTTCTTCCTTTTTTCTCCTATTCCATCAATATTATCAAGTATACTAGATAATGCTCCTTTACTTCTTATTTGTTTATGATATGAAATAGTATAATTATGTACTTCATCTTGCATTTTAGTTAAAAGTAAGAATAAATTACTTTTCTTATCTATGTTAATTATTTCTATTGGATCATTACCTACAAGTTCTGAAGTATTATGTTTATCATTCTTTTTAAGTCCTACGACAGGTATATTCATATTAAGACTATCTATTACTTCTCTAGCTACCTTAACTTGTCCAATACCGCCATCTACAATTATTAAATCTGGTTTCGTTAATTTATCTTTAAGTACTCTAAAATATCTTCTATAAATAACTTCTCTCATAGTTCCATAGTCATCATTCTTATCATTAGTTATTTTAAACTTTCTATATTCATTTTTATAAGGTTTTCCATCAATAAACACAACCATTCCAGATACATTAAAGCTACCAAATAAATTAGAGTTATCAAATAGTTCTATTCTACTTAAATTAGGAATATTTAAAATACTACCTAACTCTTTTACTGCATTAAGTGTCTTCTCTTCATCTTTTTCAATTAAACTCATCTGTTCATTATAATATATTTTAGCGTTTTGGGATGCTAGGTCTAAAATATTTTTCTTAGTTCCTTTTTGTGGTTTAAAGAATTTAATATCAAAGGCTTCTGTTAAAATATTCTCATCTAATATATCAGGAATTAGTACTTCTTTAGGTTTTATTTTATGTTTATCATAAAACTTTGATATATATGATGTTAACTCTTCTTCTTCCGTATCTACCATAGGAAATAAATCTCTTTTTCTATCTAAAAGTTTACCCCCTCTTATAAATAATATCTGAACAGATAAATAATTATTATTAGTATAGTATCCCACTACATCTCTATCAATATTATCATCAAGTTCCACTTTTTGTTTTTCTAAAACAACATTAATGTAATCAAGCATACTTTTATATTCCATTGCTTTTTCATATTCCATTTTATCAGAATATTTTTCCATTTCGCTAGTTAATTTCTTAGTAACTATTTCATGATTACCATTTAAAAAAGATATAATTTCACTTCGCATATTATCTATTATTTCTTTATCTACTTCATGAGTACAATATCCTAAACACTGCCCTATATGATAATATAAACATTCTTTTTTAGGGTATGTTTTACATTTCCTTAAAGGATACAATCTATTTAATATATCTACTGTTTCTCTTGCAGCAGTTACGTTAGGATACGGTCCAAATAACTTATGAGTTTTATTCTTCTTTATATTAGGATTTCTTACTACAACAAGTCTTGGTACTTTATCATTAGTAAGTTCTATATATGGATAACTCTTATCATCTCTAAGTAATATATTATATCTTGGATTATATTT
>ERZ1643249.3965-NODE-3965-length-12702-cov-4.323713_pt1 | contig 12702 bp, 14 predicted proteins | sample MGYA00579263_ERZ1643249 | MGnify/ENA primary metagenome ERZ1643249 (study PRJEB29033, sample SAMEA4952264) | chicken gut metagenome | biome: Broiler Chicken; feature: Gastrointestinal Tract; material: Caecum | place: Ireland | collected 2018 | study: Broiler...
TCATAGCCCTCATCTGTCCAATGTTCGAATCTATTAATTTTTTCAATATCAATACCAACCATAAACAATCCTCATTATTTCTATTACACATTAATCAAATCAACCATTTTCAATTAATAATCTTCGAATTCAATATCAGTCAATTTGTTTAAAACTCTTTTTATTGTCTCCCAAGAATACCCTTGATATGATAATCTTCTTGTCAATTTCTCACAACTATCTTTATTTATATCTTTTGATTTGAAAAATTTTTTAGCACTATTAAAGCAACTTTCAAATTCGTCTACATTCTCCAATTCTTGCTCAATAAATTTTTTATCCACTCCTGATTGAGATAATTTTTTCTTTAATCTAAGTTTGCTATTATTTGCATTTGAGCGTATAAATGCTTTTGCGTATTCGCTATCATCAATAATTTTATATTCCTTCAATTTATCTATTACCTGCTCAACCGCAGATTTGCTAAATCCTTTTTTACTCAAATACTCTTTTAATTGTTTTTCAGTCTTAATTCTAGAATTGAGATATTTATTGACAACAACTGTTGCAATCAATACTTCACTTTCTTCACATGCGGATTTGAAAATTTTATCATCATTTTCTCCTAACATCAATCCATATTTTACAATTACATCACTATGCAAAATAAAATCACCAGAATTTGTTGATACAAGAAAAACATTTGAATTATTTTTTGATTTTAAATTGAAACCGTTAATTATCATATTTTTAATTATACCAGATATTAAAAAATTTGTATCATAAAATAATAAATTTTTTATTTAAATATAATTTTATATTAATTTTACAATTAATGTAATATTTTATATTTTTTGATTTAGTTATTTTAAAAATCCTTATTTATATATGAAAAAATATGCATATATTATAAAAATTTTTAATTTTTAATAAAAATATATGTTTTTTATATGTTTTTTATTATTTATAATTTAATTTTTTTATTTTTTATATCTTTGATTAGTGTTTTTTAATATCTAAAATTTATATTTAACAAATTTAAATAATTAATATTTATTTTATCTTTAATCATTTTATTTATTTTATTTAGTGTGATATAATTTTATTATTAAAGGAGAAATTATGAAAATAAAAAATATAGAAGCCTATGAAGTAATTGACAGTAGAGGCAATCCAACTATTGAATGTGAACTGACATTAGAAAATGGTATTAAAGCAAGAGCCATTGTCCCTAGTGGTGCTTCAACCGGAGAACGTGAAGCATTGGAATTGCGAGATGGCGGAAATAGATACCATGGCAAAGGTGTATTGAAAGCAGTAAACAATGTAAACAAAATAATTGCAAAAGCACTTATAGGAAAAGACGTCAGCAAACAACGAGATTTAGATAATATCATGTTGAAACTGGACGGTACAGAATTCAAAACAAATTTAGGTGCGAATGCGATTCTCTCAGTCAGTTTAGCAATAGCAAAAGCCAATGCGCTTAATAAAAATATACCTTTATATAAAAGTTTAGGAAACGGCACTACTCTACCTGTGCCGATGATGAATGTTATAAATGGTGGTGCACATGCAGATTCTAATGTGGATTTTCAAGAATATATGATTATGCCAGTTGGAGCAAAAACTTTTAGCGATGCAATTCGCATGGCATCTGAAACATTTATGGAATTAAAAAAAGTTTTAAAGACTATGCACTATCCTACTGCCGTTGGAGACGAAGGTGGATTTGCTCCGAATTTTAAAAATAATGAACAACCTCTTGAGGTCATTATCACTGCCATAAAAAATGCAGGTTATGAACCAAAAAAAGACATTGCCATTGCATTAGATGTTGCAGCAAGCGAATTCTATAATCCAAAGACAAAAAAATATGATTTGTCAAAAAGTAAAGGTGGCAGTCTAACGACAGAACAAATGATTGACTGGTATACTGAATTAATAAAAAAATATCCTATTGTATCAATTGAAGACCCACTCAGTGAAAATGATTGGACTGGTTGGGCAAAAATCACAAAGAAACTAGGAAAGAAAATTCAATTAGTTGGAGATGATGTCTTTGTCACCAATCCAAAAATTTTAGAAGAAGGAATTAAAAAAGGGGTCGCAAATGCTATACTCATTAAATTAAATCAAATTGGAACTTTGTCAGAAACTTTGGACACAATCAAATTAGCGAAAGATAATGGTTATAACACAATCATCTCTCATAGAAGTGGTGAAAGCGAAGACACATTTATTGCAGATTTAGCCGTGGCAGTAGATGCCGGTCAAATTAAATCTGGCTCAATATCCAGAACGGATAGAGTCGCAAAATACAATCAACTGATTCGTATTGAAAGAAATTTAAAGAAAAAGGCGAAATTTAATATATGATAATTACAATTGATGGTCCAGCAGGAAGTGGAAAATCGACAGTTGCTGAAACCCTTGCAGGTTTATTGGGTTTCTATCATTTCAACTCAGGTTCCTTATATCGTGGATTAACAGCTTATTTCATTGAACAAAACATATTTGAAATAAATGATGAATTCACAAAAAAATTAAAAAATTTAAAAATTGACGTAAAATTTATAGATAATGTTCAGCATGTATATGTGAATAACATAGATTTTACTGAAAAATTAAGAAACAGCTTAGTTGGTGAGCTAAGTCCCAAATTCAGTGTAAATACAAAAATAAGAAAACTTGTAGACGATTGTCAAAAAAAATTCACCCTCAACAATAACGTAGTAATTGACGGAAGAGATATAGGAAGTTTCGTCTTACCTAATGCTGAATATAAATTTTATCTTGATTGTGATATCAACGAACGTGCAAAACGCAGATATGATGAATTGATTAAGAGAGGAGAATCTGTCACCCTTGATGATATTAAATCAAAAATAAAGAAAAGAGATGAATTTGATATGAACAAAAAAATTGCACCATTAAAAATTCCTAAAAATGCTATAATTGTTGATTCAACCAATAAAACTGTTCAACAAGTAGTAGATGAAATGTTAAAGTCAATAGAAATAAAATAACTATACCCTATTTCTCATTTAAAATTTTTACAATCAATATAAATCTAATTAAATAAAGAATATGACAACAATGTCATATTTTTTTATATTTTTTAAAAAATTTACGTGAATATCTCTATAATTTTCAGCAAAAATAGGAAAATTTTCATAAATTTTTATATTTTACAAAATTGAGTATTGACATATCCAATATGACATGTTAATTTTTAATTAAGAGGTATTTATGAGTTCAATTGTAAATGATTTCAATAATACAAGTTATTATCTTCCAAATCTTTTTGCTCATATGAATGGGCAACTATACTTATTATCACAACAATTAAATATTAAAGTTGTGCCCGAACAAGACGTTCAACTATTGAGATTTTTCTCTGCTTCAATTAACTTTGATAATACAGTATCAAGTTATTTTGATGAAATAAAATCCTTATTAAAATCCGAACCACCAATCAACCGCCAGCCATATTATGATTTCACAGACGGATATTTATACGATTCGAATTTTAATGTTGATGATTTCTGCTTAGCAATTTCAAACAACATTAATCGGATTCTTATTGTTTATGAAAAATTTCTTAACGAAAAATATGAAACATTTGAAAAAAATACAATAAATTCTATAAATTCATATTTAAAAAAATATGACAAAGCTAACCGCAAAATGTCCTGTTTTGAATTTTTGGAAATCATTTATGCAAAAGTTTTAAAAAAGAATTTGACTAATGAAATCAATATAAGCGTATTTAACATTTAAATGTAAAAATAACATTACTTTATATGTTCTAATTCTTTATCGATGAATTAAAATTAAATTTATAAATTTATATCTATTTACGCAAGATATTTTATATTCAATTAAGCATGTTTAGTTTTAAATTTATTTAAATTACTTTTACTAGACTTTACTCTAAATTGCATTAAATTTTAATAAATTTCTAATTTGACACGAATTTAGTAAAAATTTTTAATATATTCATACTCAATTTGTTAAATTCACAAAAGAAATCTTTAAATGAGTATTGACAAAAATTAGGTTGTGTATTATACTTATTTGAAAGTTAAAGAACTTTCATTAGGAGGGGTTTTATGGCAAACACTATTGATATAAGGTCGCTTAACACTATTTTTAATCATTATTTAACCGCTGGTAATAGAGGTGAATCTTTTGATGACTTTTGTCATAGATTAAACTATTTTACTGGCAACAATGCAAATATTGAATTTAGAGACAATATTAAACATACTAAAAATGTTAATACTTCAATGATTGCTAATGCACCTGACAAATATAAATCATATTTAGAAAGTATACTTTATTTTGCCTATAATGGTGACCAATTAACAAATGAAAAAGCGATTACTCGTACTATAAGAAACATTGTTGAACAAACTGCTTTAAATAACCAAAGCCTCGGATTCTCTGAATCTGAATCAAAGGACATTTATGAGCGTTATTTAAAAGATAGCAATCATAAAATGAAAAAGATGGCTCCAAAAAGAGCTTTTGCTTGGAAAAAATTTGGTATACCTACAATTGTGACAGCTGCCGTATGTGCCGCTGTTGGAGGCATTATCGCTGCAAGCGGACTTGTAGCAGGCGCTTTACCTTTCTTAACTGACAGTTTGCTTCTGAACGTCACATCTCTTGGTATTATGGGTGCATTTGTTGGTGCAATTGTCACTCCTATTGCCATTGTTCTAAAAAATAAATTAACAAGATATCATTATGCTCATAAATATGGCACAAAAACTGATAACTTAAATAGAATTTTAAATTCAGACTTATCTAAATTGGCAGATATTGAAAATTTAAATTTACCTATAAACGAATTGTTCAAAAAATTCAAGAAAACAGAAGAAAAAATTAGAAATTCTCAAAATTCAAAAAATCCATTTGTTCGTTTAGCTAATCGTTATAGAGAAAAAACTAATAGAAATCGTCTTCATGAAATCATTAATGTATTGCGTGAAACAAATGGTCTAATAAAATCAACCGAAGACACTGGTGCAAAAGAAAAATTAAAAGCTTTCCAAAAATACCTTGTCAATAGGACTAAGAATTTAGAAGTTTCTAGAAGATATGCTGATATTTTGGTTAGAAGCAGATTTGACAAGAAAGATAAAAGACGTATCGCAAATTTAAAAGCTTCTCATAAAGATAGTTTAGAAGAATTATATATTGATGCACTTGGCAGAAACAAAGATGTAGATGAGCCTATTGTATTTGAAAATGAAAGACCTACAACAAATTCTCCTAAAAAACTACCTAAACAATCTGAAAATGTTAGAGAAAGAAATAGAAATTTATTACGTCCAGATAGAACAATACCTAATGCAGAGGGTGGCTATGTTAGAAACGTATCCAATCCTACCCCATCAATATCTCATTTAGGTCAAGCTCGTGGAAATGCAACAATTGAAGATATGGAAGAAATTGCTCAAATTAGAGATATTATCACTTCAAATAAACCTATAAAAAATAGTACTGGAACATATGTTAAAAAGCCTAACAATTCTGAACCTTCAAATACATTGCTTGCAAATACTTTCGGAGATAAAACACTAGAAGAGATGGAAGAACGCAATAGAATTAGAAAAAGTTTAACATCTAATCAGACACCTAAAACGCAAGATAGTTATATTAGAGTAAAGAAAGCGGCAGATGAATCTCCTTCTCCAACAAAATTAGCCAAAGCTGCTGGAAACAAAACAATTTCAGATATGGCAAAACAAAAAGAGCAAAATCAAGAAGTTCAACCAAATAGTAGTACAAATAATTCTAGTAGCATTGTTCATTCAAATAAAACAAATAGAAATTATGGCAGAATAATGAGAAATACTGAATTCAATGAAACTATTACAAGAAACACAACTAAACCCGATGAAAAAACAGCACCTTCTGATAACACAGGAGATAAAAAGGTAGCTCCTAAAAAAGAAGAAAAACAAAAAACTACTAAAAATGATGCTCCTAAAAAGACAACTCCTAAAACTCCTGAAAAAAAGAAAGTTGAAGACACTAAATCAGAAACTCGTAGTGATAGTTCAGATACAAAAAAGAATACCACCAAAAACACTGTAAAAAAATCAGAACCTAAACAAGAAAAAAAGACAGAATCTAAAAAGACAGCACCTAAAAAGACAGATGAAGATAAACTTATTGAAGATATTGACAAAGAAATTGATGACAAGAAAAAATCTTCAAGAAGCTGAACTGAATCTAAAAAAGGTAAAGACGATGTAAAGAAAGTGCTTGATGGTATTGATTCGGACAAGAAAAACAATGGTAAAAATTTAGTAAATAGCACTCGTACTCGTACTCGCAAAACAACTTCTACTAATCCAGAATCTAAAACTAAAATTATTAGAAAAGGTAGTAAAGTCATAATCGAAGTTGAAGATGCCGTTTCTGAAAACGTGACTGTAAGAGATGAATAAATTAAAAAATCGTGATAAATGTCACGATTTTTTTAATATATCTACAAATTATTATTTCTATTTAATAATCAACAAAAAAGATGCTTATTGCATCTTTTGATTTTAATAATTTTTAGCTTCAAGTTCAAAATAACTTTGTGGGTGACTACATACTGGACAAACTTTTGGAGCAGATTTTCCAACATGTTTATGACCGCAATTCCTACATACCCAAACTGAAACTTCTTTCTTAACAAAGCATTTCTTCTTGCTAACATTTTCAAGAAGTGCATTATATCTAGCTTCATGTTCAGCTTCAATTTTAGCCACACCTTCAAACATTTTAGCAATAGCTAAAAAGCCTTCTTTTTTGGCTGTTGCAGCAAATTCTTTATACATTTCTGTCCATTCATAATTTTCGCCACTTGCAGCATCTTTTAAATTGGTCATTGTGTCAGGAACTTCACCATCATGCAAAAGTTTAAACCACATTTTAGCATGTTCTTTTTCATTATTTGCAGTAATTTCAAAAATTTCAGCTATCTGCTCATAACCTTCTTTTTTTGCTTTGCTTGCATAATATGTATATTTATTTCTTGCTTGAGATTCTCCAGCAAATGCTGCCATCAAATTTTGTTCAGTCTTTGAACCTTTTAATTCCATAAATTCCTCCTAAATTTAATCCTTTTCTATTATTATTTTATTTCATGAATAAATCTTGTTTATTCAATTTACATTCAGTATTATACACTATAATTTCTTTTTAATCAAATGTTTTAACTATATATTTTAGATGTATAAAGAAATTTTATTTAGTTTATATCCAATTTAATAATTTATTATGGTTTTTATTTTATTTGTTTCGTTCTTTTTTTCTAATCAGACCTTTCTCTCTACCATTATTACTTGGAATATAATAAACTCTATCTTTTAATTTATCTGGCAAATATTGCTGTTTCACATATCCGCCAAAGTCATGAGGATATTTATATTCTGGCGGATTTTTTATATCATAATGATAATTTTTCAAATGCTCTGGGACATTATCATCTGGGTTATATTCCGCATCATATTTTGCCTTGTTTAAAGCAACTACTACACTATTTGACTTTTCCGCTTCACAAACATATATTATAGCATGAGCCAAAGGAATATTGCCTTCCGGCATGCCCAAATTTTTCACAGCATTCATTGCAACCATCGCCAATAATGCAGCATTGCTATCAGCCATACCCACATCTTCACTGGCATGTGCTATCAACCTTCTACATATTAATAAAGGGTCACAACCCGCTTTGATTAATCGCTCAGCATAATACAGTGCAGCGTCCGTATCGCTCCCTCGTAAACTTTTACAAAAAGCACTGAGCATGTCATAATATAGATTTTCATCAACAGATATAACTGGCTGCTGGATACATTGACTTGCAACTAATTTATCAATATGAATTGCATTATCACTACCTAATGGTGTGGTTGTGATTGCAAGCTCTAAGGCATTGTAAGCAGAACGTAAATCTCCATTTGAAAACATTGCAAAATGACTAATTGCATCATTGTCTATCTTTATGTTCAATCTCCCATATCCTCGCTCTCTATCTTTTACTGCACGTATCAATGCGTCTTTTATATCCTGCACATCAAGTGGCAAAAACTTAAAAACTCTACAACGGCTCACAATAGCTGGCGTCATACTAATATGTGGATTTTCAGTTGTTGTACCAATAAAGGTTATATATCCTCTTTCTACCGCTTCCAGTACGGAATCGCTCTGTGCTTTGTTCCATCTATGACATTCATCTAAAATTAGAATTGTACTTTTACCTGTCAATTCAAAATGCGTACGTGCATTATCTATAACTTTTTTTGCTTCCGCAACCCCACTGGATACTGCATTCAACTTTTTGTACTCTAACTTTAAAGAATCTGCAATTATATATGCAAGTGTAGTCTTTCCAACTCCTGGCGGACCATAAAAAATACAACTTCCTAACCTGTTTACCATTAGTGCACGTCTAATTAAACTATCTTTCCCTACGATATGTTTTTGTCCCACAAATTCATCTAAGTTTCTTGCACGCATACGCTCTGCAAGTGGTGTAAAATTTATATTCATTTCATCATTTATACTAGCCATAATTATATTATAACAGATATTAATTTTTTTTCAAAACGATTGTTCAATTTTGATTTTTTTTATTCTATCATCTATCCTATATATAAGCGTAAATGGTATCCTGTATTTGTTTGCTTTTACTTTTATTTTTTTATCCTCAATTGTAATATTTAACATGTTTTTTAATACTTTTAAATATTTAGCCAATGTTTTACATGCTCTTATATCAAATAAATTATTCATTAGTTCTAAAATTGACTGCCGCTTTAAATTTTCAATATCTATATATTCTGACTTGATTTTAATATTATAGTACTTATATATATCTTTACAATCAAATATAATTCTACATTCCCCCAACGATAAAAAATATAAGTAATCTTTGATTTTATACACATTACAAATGTTTTTAATAATAACCATTTTATTAGGAGTTTTTAAATATATCATGTCATTTATTAACACATACTTTGCATCATTAATCTTGATTCTGTGGCGTGATTTCGACTGAAAAATTAATCCATTCTTTACAACTTTTATACTTGGAAAATCTAAATATCTTTTTCTTTTTTTGGTACACATATAAATTATCAATATACTTGCAACTAAATATGAAATAATTATTATCAATATCATAGTATCAATTTTTTCCATTTGGTTAAAATTTAAAATACAATAATGTTTGACAAAACAAAAATGATATAATAAAATTAATTTAAGATTATAGGGGGATTTATGAAAGTAAAAATAGGTATTAATGGTTTTGGTAGAATTGGAAGATTGATTTTACGTGCGAGTGTGAATAGAGACGATGTTGAGGTTGTAGCAATCAATGACCCATTTTTGACTCCTGATTACGCATGCTATTTATACAAATATGATACTGTGCATGGAAAAGCTGATTCTGAATTAAAAGTTAGCAATGGTGGACTTAAATTAAATAGAAAACCAATTGCTTTCTTTGCAGAAAAAGAACCTGATATGATTGATTGGAAATCTGCCGGAGCTGAATATATCATTGAATGCACCGGAAAATTTACTAAATCAGAAGATGCAATACGACATTTAAAAGGTGGTGCAAAAAAAGTAATTATCAGTGCTCCTGGTAAAAATTGTCCAACTTTTGTTTGTGGAGTAAATGAACAAAATTATACATCAGACATGACTGTTGTTTCAAATGCTTCTTGTACTACTAACTGTCTTGCCCCACTTGCAAGAGTTATTGATGAAGTCTATGGAATTGAAGAAGGTCTTATGAGCACAATACACTCTACCACTGCCACACAACTTACTGTTGATGGAATTTCTAAAAAAGATTGGCGTGGCGGACGTGCAGCTAGTGCAAACATAATTCCTAGTTCAACTGGTGCTGCAAAAGCTGTCGGTGAAGTATTACCTCATTTGAAGGGTAAATTAACTGGAATGAGTTTCCGTGTGCCTACTATCAATGTCAGTGTTGTTGATTTCACAGTAAAGCTTAAAAAACCTACAACATATGAACATATTTGCAAAACAATGAAAAAATATAGTAAAGATATTATTCCAAATGTATTGGCTTATACAGATGAACCAGTTGTTTCAAGCGACTTTATAGGAGATAGCCATACTTGTATATTTGATGAAAAAGCAGGAATTATGATTAGTCCTACATTTGTTAAACTTATCGCTTGGTATGATAACGAATGGGGTTATTCTAATAAATGTTTAGATTTGGCTAGCCATATGAAAGAAGTCGACATGAAATCTAACAAAAAATAATAAATAATAAAAATAGGTCTTCCGCCTATTTTTTATTTTATTACTTCAATTTTCTAAATTATTATGATTTAATTTTAAAATATAAATTATATTTCAAAGTTAAAACTAAATTTATTTTACATTAATCTATTAATCGGTTATTATCTTAATATTATTTTACCAAGGATAAATATGAAAAAATTTAAATTATCTGATGATTTTTTAAACAAATTTGAAATTTTTTTTACTTGTATTAATTGTCTCAATTATCTCTTTTTATGTTGTGTTGTCTAAATTAATATTAAAATATAATACAATTATATCAATCATTATAGGTATTATTAGCCTAATCTCTGCTATTTTAACAATAATTATAGAAAACACAAAAGACAAGCGAAAAAAACTAAAACAAGAAAAAACTATAAATGATTATAAACCTAATGACTATGTGCCTCAAACAATGCTGATTCTTTTCGTGTTTTTATATCTATCATTTATAATAATAAGTTTTTCAAAAATGTATAATATAAACATTGACAAAAATAATCTATGTTCGATTAACATTGGTTTGTATTCCCTAATTTTTGTTGTATATACCTTTATTTTGCCAACTTATAAAAAAGAAATTAAAAAACTAGAATATCGAATAGACAAAAAATCAAAAGAACCAAATCTAAAAGAGATTTAAAAATAGTTTCATTCTATCAAAGCGAAATATATTATTTAAAAATAAAATTTAATAAACTTACAATGAATATCATTATTAATAGTTTTTTATTTATTTTAGCAATCATTGCCAGCATCGATATATTCAAATCTATTTCTTTTATCAGTATAAGTTGTATAATGTTTTGCTTGTACAATGTAATAAATATAATGTTTGAAGTAAAAAGATTATATAATTTTGATTTGAAAAACTATGAGAAAAAATCAAAAAAACAGTTGGAATATATTAAAAACAAAAGTAATTTTGATAATTTTTCAGATAATTGAATAATTTTTTAAAAATCCTTTATAAAGTATTGTTTTATTTCTCAATTTTAAAAAATCAATCGGCTTTATAATTTTAGGTAAATTGTCCGCATTCTCTACTCCTAAATATACCAGACAAGCACGGACAAACTGTGAACAATAATATCTATGTTCAGCTTCATGATTTTTCTTAAAACACGCAAAAAATACACCTAAATAATTGTACTTAAATTGTATTTTATTTTCAGAAAGATATTCTATCATAAATTTAAATTTTTCATATTGCTCATTAGTAATTTTAATTTCTAAAACCAATGCTTTCGTTTTATCAAATCGTTTGAATGTACCTATATTTTTACCTTCTTGAACAAAGCCTCCAACAAATGGATTATAAGGATTAAGCCTTCCAAATGAATACATCTTATCCAATGTTGGAGTTAAAGATATTGATGCATGGTTATATTCTGCACCCGTAAAAAATTTCAATGCTCTTGAAAACATTGTACCCGTTTGACTTAATATGATATAAATACTCTTATTCTCTTCCATTGATTTTTTAATATATGTTTTAATTATAGCATATATTCAAAAGAATTTCCAATCGTTTGCCATTTATAAATTTATCATTTATAATAAAAATATGAAAAATTATGAAACAATTGAACATTCTTTTGAACCAATTTTTGATGAAAATAGCAAAATATTAATTCTAGGCAGTATACCATCTGAACAATCACGAAAAGCAAATATCTATTATGGTAATCCTAAAAACCGATTTTGGAAAATTCTTTCAATAATCTTAAATGTTCCATTTCCCAAGACCAATCAAGATAAAATCAGTTTGATTAAGGAACACAACATTGCCTTATGGGACGTATTAAAAAGTTGTGATATTCGTGGAGCAAGCGATTCAAGCATAAAGTTTCCAGTAGTTAACGATTTTAGCATCATTACAAACAAAGCCAAAATTCAAGCAATTTTTACGCTCGGCAAGACGGCTACTAATTTATATAAAAAACATACTGGGCAAAACTCAATATATTTACCTAGTACCAGCCCAGCAAACTGCGCAATATCTGAAAGTCTTTTAATCAAAGAATTTAGCCAAATTTTAAACTATATTAATTAGGTGATAAAAATATAAAACAAAATAATGTTTTCCATTTACTTTTTAACCAAATATTTCATCAATAAAATTAAACCATTTAATAAGGTAATATTCATATATAAATTAATATAATAATAAAAATTTCAAAAATCTCTTGTCAAAATATTTTTTTTATGATATACTTAAAAAGTATCAACATAAAAAACATGGAGGTTTGGCTGAGCGGTCTAAAGCAGTGGTCTTGAAAACCACCGATGTGAAAGCATCCTGGGGTTCGAATCCCTAAGCCTCCGCCACGAGGAGGCTGATGGACGAAATGGTCTAATTCAGCCTCTTTTTCTTTT
>ERZ1643249.3966-NODE-3966-length-12700-cov-8.259707_pt1 | contig 12700 bp, 11 predicted proteins | sample MGYA00579263_ERZ1643249 | MGnify/ENA primary metagenome ERZ1643249 (study PRJEB29033, sample SAMEA4952264) | chicken gut metagenome | biome: Broiler Chicken; feature: Gastrointestinal Tract; material: Caecum | place: Ireland | collected 2018 | study: Broiler...
TACTTCACCAAATAAGCTGATAGCATATTCAACAATTGAACCTACTATAAAGCTACCAATAAATAATACATTATATTTTTTAGGAAATTTATGAAGGCATAGAATCATAACAACTGCTCCTATTCCATATATTCCACAAAATGGTCCATAAAGAAAACTTTTTCTGCTCTCTAACACATTATAGTTTATTAATGCAAATAGGGTTTCTACTACAAACCCTACAAAGCTATATATTATGAAATACGCAAATATTTTCCATATACTTATTTTCTGTATTTTTTCTTTCATTTATTACTATCCTCCATATTTCTTCGAAGAATGGGCGACCAATGGTCGCCCTGCATTTTTATATTTTATGCTTCTACTATTGTTCCTTGGCTCTCTTCTTTAAATGTTGACTTTACAATTATTTTTACTTTCTTCTCCTGAGCTAATTTTACGCATTTATTATGTAAAACTCTCGCTCCATTATTAGCCATTTCTAACATTTTTTCATATGATATTTTATCATACCTTATTGCATTTTTATTTTTATTTGGGTCTTCTGAGTATACTCCATCTACATCTGTAAATATCTCGCATTTTTTTGAGTTTAAAGCAGCTGCTAATGCTATTGCTGTTGTGTCTGAGCCTCCTCTGCCCAATGTTGTTATATCTCCATTTTTGTCAATCCCTTGGAATCCTGCAACTACTACAATTTTACCTTTTTCTAAGTCCTGTATGACTTTACTCGTTTTTACTTCTGTAACATTTGCATCTCCAAAGTTTGAGTCCGTAATTATTGGAACTTGCCATCCCAAATACGTTTTTGCCTCGTAGCCTAGCTCTTCTAAACACATTGCTAACTTTGCAACTGATATTTGTTCACCCACTGACACTAACATGTCATGTTCTCTTTTGTTTGGTTTGTCTGTAATTTCTTTTTCCTGCCTAATTAAATCATCTGTTGTTTTTCCTTGCGCGGAAACTACCACTACTACTGCGTTTCCTTTGTTTTTTTCTTTTGTAATGTGCTTGCAAACATTAAATAATTTGTCTGTGTTTGCGACAGAACTTCCTCCAAATTTTTGTACAATTATTTCCATTATGGAACCTCTTTTTTATAAAAATACCAATAACATTTAAATTTAAATATTATTTTGTTTCTTCTTGCATATTATATAACATTTTTTACAATTTTGTGAATAGTTTTTTACGATTTTACTGTTGTTTTTAAATAGCTTTCAATAAATCCGTTTAAATTACCATTCATTACTGATTCTATATTTCCTTCTTCATAATTAGTTCTATGGTCTTTTACAAGTGTATATGGACAAAATACATATGAACGTATTTGGCTTCCCCATGCTATATCTCTTTGTACTCCTTTTAAATCTTCTATTTTATCTTTCTGTTCTTTTTCTTTTAGTTCTAATAATTTTGATTTTAACATTGTCATTGCATATTCTCTATTTTGTGTTTGAGATCTTTCTGTTTGGCAAGCTGTAACTATTCCTGTTGGTATATGTGTTAATCTTACTGCTGATGAGGTTTTGTTTACTTTTTGTCCTCCTGCACCTGAAGCACGATATACATCCATTTTTATATCTTCTGGGTTTATATCTAGTTTTATATCTTCTGTTATTTCTGGTAACACTTCTGCTGATGCAAATGATGTGTGTCTTCTTCCTCCGGCGTCAAATGGAGATATTCTAACTAATCTATGAACTCCCATTTCACCTTTTAAATATCCATATGCATTTTCTCCTTTTACTAGAAATGTTACACTTTTTATTCCTGCTTCATCTCCTTCTAGATAGTCTAATTCTTGCAGTTCAAATGCATTATTTATAGCCCATTTTGTGTACATTCTATATAGCATTTCCACCCAATCTTGTGCTTCTGTTCCGCCAGCTCCTGGATGAAGTGTTACTATTGCGTTATTTTTATCATATTTGCCTGAAAGAAGAGTTCCTAACTCTATTTTTTTTATTTTTTCTTCTAAGTTTATTGTGCTTTTTAAAACTTCTTTTCCTAATTCTATGTCTTCTTCTTCAATCAATAATTCATTTAAACTTTCTAGGTTTTCTATTTCTGCTTGCAATTTTCTATAGTTTTCTATTTTACTTTGAATTCTTTTCATTTTTGTTAAAATTATACTTGATTTTTCTTGATTATCCCAAAAATCTGGTTTTGATATTTTCTGTTCTAGTTCTTTTTTTTCTTCTTCTAGTCCTGAAATGTCAAAGTGAATCACCTATTGTTTTTAGTTTTTCTTTTAGTAATATTATTTTATGTTTGTTTTCTTCTAATTCTATCAAATTAGTATCACCCTTTCTTTTTTCATAGTGTATTAAAATAAAGATGTATTAACATCTTTATTTTACATTTTTACAATATATCATGTATGTTCTTCTTTGTCAAATTACTTGCCTATTTAGGCTATTTTTTCTATATCTATTCTTGCATTATCATACCTTATATCTTCAATAGATACTCCATTTAATCTTAAAATATCGCCTGCCTGTAATCTTATTATTACTGTACTTGTTAACGTCATTCTATTGCTTGGACTATTTCTTATTACTGGCGATTCGTTGAAAGTATCTTGTATTGGCTCATTATTTACTGATAATATAGCATTAAAATTAAATGTTCCTGATACACTTTGAACTCCATATAACTGGTAAGATACTTGATATATCCCTGTTTGGTTTATTAAAATTTCATCACTACCTTCAGTATGGCTTATTGCTGTTCCTTCTATTATATTATTTTGGCTAAATTTAATTGCAGTTGTTCCGAAGTTCTGTATTATCTCCATTTTTGGCAATTGCAACTAAAATACTGGGCTTATTTACATTATTATTTACAACAATAATTGCTAAAATTATTATAATAATTAATAATAAAGATATGGTTACTGCTTTAATTATATTACTACATCCACAACACATAAAATTCCTCCTCTTTATATGTTATGAATAAATTAAATATTTAGTTATTAAGCCTAACTAAATATTATATTTTTTAGCATTTTTATTCTACTATCCTCTATTTTACCATATTGGTTTACATTAAATCCAAAAATGATTTTATTATTATATATATTGTCTAATTAAAATCATGTTACCATATAAACAACCAAAATATATAATTAATATTTATTAATTTATTTCATTTTAGTTTTTTTAATAAAATCACTCTATTTTTTTTGCATGAAGTACAATTCTATATTTATTATTATTAGCGCAAGTAGAAAGGGTTAAAATTGTATCTTGATCTGAAACTTCTTCATTAAAGTTTTTAATACTTCTTTCTTTTATTTCTTTTATAAACTTTGCAAATTCAGTATCTTCAAATTCTGTTTGAATATAATAGTCTTCTTTTAATATTTGATAAATAGAAAATATTCTATATTTATAATTATTATCTTCTGTGACAAATATTATCTCCATATTTGTTTCATTATTATACCAACTTTCATCTAGAACATTTTTTAAAGTTCCAAACATAGAACCATCACGTCTATTATGTCCAAAAATAACTATGTTTTTATCAGTTCCATCTAACCTGTTCTTATAATCTGCAAAAATCCATCCTGCTGAATTATAAGTTTTGTCAAAACTATGTGTCAAATAATAAGAATTATCATCTGCTTTAACAATAGGATATTCTATTTTAGTATTATTAACTTTTATCCAAGCTACTGTGTCAGAATTTTGCTGTTTTAAAGCTTTAAAATCTATACTATATTTATCTTTATCATTTTCTTCTTTTTCATTATTTATAGTTACAAAACTTGAAAGCTGTTTTGCAATTTCATTATTTGATTTATTTTCTTTATACCATTGATATATTTCAATAATAGAGAAAATAATAACTCCTAGAAAAATTATTTGAAAAATAATAATTATTTTGGATAATATTTTTTTATTATTTTTTCTATTATGTTGCTTTTTTTCTTTTTTATCCTTTTTTATTTCTATCTTACTTTTTGAATGTTTTCCCATAAATTCATCCTGCCTTCTGCAATTTTTTAAATATATTATATAGTTAAAATATGCACTTAATATAAAAAGAAAAGTGCATATTTTATTTATTTTTATATAAATTTTTTGTGTGTTGTATTATTATCTTAATTCTTATTCTTATTTCTTATTTTAATTGATATAACCATTCCTAATATAGCAATACTCAATAATGCAATATAAACAATAATATTATCTCCAGTAACAGGATTCTCTACATTATCTCCAGTAACAGGATTTTCTACATTATCTTCATTACCTTCTATACTATTATTTAAAGTGTCAACATAAGTAATTGCATAAGTAGAATATTTGTCAGAACTAAATGTTAAAGTTCCATTTTCATTATAAATAGTTTCTAATTCTTCAGCTACACCATCGTGAACTCTAATAATTGTATATTTTCTTGTATATCCATCTTCAACTTTTGAAATTCCTTCAGGAATAGAAATAGTTATTTGAATTTCTTTATTTAATTGTGAAAGTTTTGTTATTTCAGTTCCTTGCTCATTCTTAATAATTATATCAATATTATAATATCCTGCAATTTTTGCATCATTTTTTATAACTGCTTCAACTTTTGAAGCGTCTTCTGATATTTCCTCGCTATCAACTAAAGTACTGTCAACATCAACAACTAATTTTTCACCATCTTTAACAGAGGTTTCAATAGCTTGTTTTTGTTCATCTGTCAAATTAGTAACTTCTTCGCCATTTATTATTTGATTTACTATTTCATTTACAACTTGTTTAGTGTCATTAACTTCATCTGTATTTTCTTCTCCAACTATTTCATATACTACAACACTTACTTGTTTAGATGTTCCATTTGATAGACTTGCTGTTATTGTAGCTTTTCCAACTTTATTAGCAGTAATTTTATTATCTTTAATAGAAACTACTGAATCATCATTAGATGAAATTGTTAAATATTTTTCTAAATTGTTAGTAACACTTATTCCTAAATCTTTTGTTGAACCTTTAGACATAATAATTTCATTAGATTCTACAGATATTTCTCCTGTTTTTTTAACATCATATCCTGAAGTTGTTTTATATGTAGAATATCCTGATGCAATCTCATCTTTTACATCACAATTATATGTTCCACCTGTTATATTCTTAGAATAGTCTTTTTTATCCATAGGATTTTGTACTTCTGTCAAATTTTTAAATGTACCACCAGTAATTGTTAATGTTCCTGTTGTGTGAGTTCTAGTAATGTATTTAGCATCAAAATCTCCACCAGATACATTTAATTTTGTTGCTTCATATCCTTCTGTACCATCACCGTTAAATAAAGAGATATCTCCATATCCTTTGTATTTACCTCCAGATATTGCTACGTCTCCTGTAACTTGAATTAGAGTACCATTAACACTAGTAAATTCTCCAGAATTTATAATTGTTTTAGACCAATCATCACTTTTAATTGTAGATGTAGTAGTATATTGTGTAAATGTTCCACCATCTATAGTTAAGATAGCAACTGGACTATTCCCTGTTGGAACTGGAACGTTTCTATCATTTCCACTACTAGTTTTACCATTATACCATCCATTAGCAATAAGACTAGAGTCTCCTGTGTTATTTGTGTCTTGAGTAAATACTCCTCCTTTTATTGTCATATTTGCTAAATTTTTAATAGTATACCATTCACTTGAATTATATGTACCTGATTCTATTGTAACTGTACCTCCAAGATTTACAACAGCACCTTGCGTACTATTTACTTTACTGTCTGAACCTCTTATTGTAGCTGTAGCTCCGCTTTCGACTGTAATAGCATCCCCATCTACTGTTAAATTATAACCATTTAAATCAATTGTAACATTGCTACCACTTTTTACTACAATAGCTTCTGTTGAATCTGCATTTAATGTGTAATTTTCATTAATTTCTGTTGTTGCACTAACGACATTTATACAACTTACAGCTATAAAACTAAGTGTAACAATTAACATTATTAATAATAATTTGTTTTTTACTCTCATCATTTTCTCCTTTCATAAATTTAAACTAATTATATTAAGTTTTTATGCAAAATATAAGATTTTATCCCCCCCCCACAAAATTTTTATATAAAAAATAAATTTTTACATATGCATTATATCAAAGCTAAAATTAAAAAGCAAGTTTTTTATGGTAAACTATGGTAATTTTATGAGAAATTATTCTGTATAAATAAAAGAATATTCATTATTTCCCACAGCAATTCTTATATTTTTTCCCCGAACCACATGGACATAATTCATTTCTACCCACTTGTGGTGTATCATTTTTTATTGGGGTTTTTGTGCCTGATTGTGATTTGTTTGGTATAGCTGTTTGTGGACCTTTTAGTCCTTCCCCTGTTATTCTTACAGTTTGTTTTCTTTCTACTTTTTGTATTCCTTTTAAATGTGATAGGATTTTTACAACATCTATTTTTATATCATTTGTCATTTGTTCAAACATGTCAAAACCTTCTATTCTGTATTGCACTACTGGATCTTTTTGACCATATGCACGAAGCCCTATTCCATCTTTTAATCCATCCATCGCGTCAATGTGATCCATCCATTTCTGGTCTACTACTTTTAGCATTACTACTCTTTCGAATTCTCTTATGTTTTCTTCTCCTATTTCTTTTTCCTTTGCTTCATAATTTTCTATTACTTTTTTGTATAGCTCCTCAATTATTTCTGGTTCATTATCTGGTAGGTTTGTTAGTTCTAAATTTAATATTGTTTTTGCCTCTGTAATTACTCCTTCTTTTTCTACTCCAATATCTGTTGTATGTGTTTCTACAATTTGTTCTATTACAGAATGCATCATTTTTTGTATTTGTTCTTTTAAGTTTTCTCCATCTAAAACTTCTCTTCTTTGCTTATATATTATTTCTCTTTGTGTGTTCATTACATCATCATACTGTAATACATGTTTTCTCATACTAAAGTGCTGTCCTTCTACTCTTTTTTGAGCATTTTCTACTGTTTTTGAAAGTATTCCCATTTCAATTGGCATGTTTTCATCTGCTTTTAATGTGTTATATACACTTGTTATCATATCTCCGCCAAAAATTTTCATTAAGTTATCATCTAGTGCTATATAAAATCTTGATTCTCCTGGGTCTCCTTGTCTTCCACTTCTTCCTCTTAGCTGATTATCTATTCTTCTTGATTCATGTCTTTCTGTTCCTATTATTTTTAATCCGCCAGCTGCTAGCACTTTTTCTTTTTCTTCTTTTATTTCATTTTCAAATTTTTGTTCATATTTATTAAATGTTTTTCTTGCTTCTAATATCTCTTCATCATTTGTTTCATTATGTGCATTTGCTTGTTCTATTAATTCATCTGAATATCCTTGTTTTCTCATTTCTTGTTTTGCTAAGAATTCTGAATTTCCTCCAAGCATAATATCTGTACCACGACCTGCCATATTTGTTGCTATTGTTACAGCTCCATATTTTCCTGCTTGTGCTATTATTTCTGCTTCTTTTTCATGATATTTTGCATTTAACACTTCATGTTTTATTCCTTCTCTTTTTAATATACTACTTATTTTTTCTGAATTTTCTATTGATACTGTACCCACTAACACTGGTTGACCTTTACTATGACTTTGTTTTATATCTTCTACAACTGCTCTGAATTTTGCCCTTTCATTTTTATATATTATATCATTTAAATCTTTTCTTATCATTGGTTTATTTGTTGGTATTGTTATAACATCCAAGTTGTATATTTCTCTGAATTCTGCTTCTTCTGTCATAGCTGTACCTGTCATCCCTGATAATTTATCATACATTCTAAAATAGTTTTGGAATGTAATTGTTGCTAATGTTTTAGATTCATTTGCAATTTTTACATTTTCTTTTGCTTCTATTGCTTGATGTAAACCATCACTATATCTTCTTCCATACATTATTCTTCCTGTAAATTCATCTACTATTAACACTTCTCCATCTTTTACTATATAATCTATATCTTTTTTCATTATTCCATGTGCACGTAATGCTTGATTTATATGATGTACTATTTCTGAATTGTCGATATCATTCAAATTTTCTAATTTAAAAAATTCTTCTGCTTTTTTTGTTCCTTTACCTGTAAGTGTTGCAGATTTTGCTTTTAAATCTATTATATAATCATATTTTTCATTATCTTCTGCTTGTTCTAGATCTTTTGCATCTTCTTCTACTAAAATTTTTGCTTTTAATCTTCTTACAAAGTCATTTGCTTGTTTATACAAGTCAGAACTTTGTGCTGCTGTTCCAGAAATTATAAGTGGTGTACGTGCTTCATCTATTAAAATACTGTCTATTTCATCTACTATAGCATAGCTTAATGGTCTTTGTACCATTTCTTCTTTGTGTATAACCATATTATCTCTTAAATAATCAAATCCATATTCATTATTTGTTCCATATGTTATATCTGCCGCATATGCTTCTTTTTTCTTTGATGGTTCCATTCTTGAAATTACTAAACCTACTGTTAATCCTAAAAATTTATATAGTTTACCCATCCATTCGCTATCTCTTTTTGCTAAATAATCGTTTACTGTTACTACATGAACTCCCTTCCCTGTAAGTGCATTTAAATATACAGGTAAAGTTGCAACTAATGTTTTTCCTTCTCCTGTTTTCATTTCTGCTATTCTACCTTGATGAAGAATAATTCCACCTATTAATTGTACATCGAAATGTCTCATTCCCAATACTCTTTTTGAAGCCTCTCTTACAACTGCAAAAGCTTCTGGTAAAATATCATCTAATGTTTCACCTTTTTGCAATCTTTCTTTAAATTCGTTTGTTTTTGCTTTTAGTTCAGTATCTTTTAATTTTTGTATTTCTGTTTCCAAGCTATTTATTTTATCCACTATTGGCATTACTCTTTTAACTTCTTTTTCACTATATGATTTAAAAATTTTACTAAAAATTCCCATTTATGTACCTACCTTTTATATTTTTATCTATACATTTATATCACAAATTATCATATCTTTCAATATGTTACATAGAATTAAGTAAAAAAGGTGTTACTATTCAATCTAAATTAATTAATAGCACTTTGTAGCCAAAAGCAGGAATTATATGTTCTTTTCGAAAGAAAATAATCAAACAGCCTGCTGCTCAACTCGTGACCCGCATTGACCTTTTGATTTTTTCTTGAGAAAAAACATATAATTTTTGCTTTTGGCGGATTATATGTCTTTAGGTCTGAATGGTAACAAAAAGGTGTGGTTGTATGTTTGTTTATAATGTTAAATTTAATAGTAAAAGCATTGTAAAATTTTCTCTTATTATTATTTCAATTATAGTTGTTATATTTTTTCTCATTTCGCTTTATAAGATTTTAAGTAGTAGTTTTACTGTAAGTGATGAGGTTCCTGAACCTGATGTTGCGTATTTAAAAGTAGAAGAATATACTAATGTTTTGAAAAGTGTTTATGAAAATTTAGATACATATGTCGGTCAAAAGATTAGCTTTTCTGGATATATTTATAGAAATTTAGATTTTTCTGAAAACCAATTTGTTCTAGCAAGAGATATGATTGTAGAAGGTAGCACAAAAACATTAATTGTTGGTTTTTTGTGTTCTCATAAAGAGGCAAGTAATTATGCAGATGGTAGTTGGGTTGAAATAACTGGCGAAATTACTAAAGGTAACTACCATGGTGAAGTGCCAATTATTCGCGTAAATAAAATTAAGCAAATAGATAAACCAAGTAACGAATATGCTTATCCACCAGATAGTACCTATATACCTACTAGCATTATATATTAAAGAAGTTTAAAGTAGGCAAACCCTGCTTTAAACTTCTTTAAATCCTTCTCCAAAAACCTCTCTTGCATTTGTTATTATTATGAATGCTGAAGAATCTATATCTTCTATAATTTTTCTGGCCTCTCTTATTTCTGCTCTTGACATTACACATAACAATATATTTTTCTCTTGTTTCTTATACATGCCTTTTCCATATAGAGCTGTGCTACCTCTTTTTAATTCTTTATTTATTGCATCTGATATTTGTTCCCATTTTGGTGATATTATTAACAGCATTTTTGCAAAATCTATTCCTTCAAAGAATATATCTAATATTTTTCCCATAATATATATTGCAAGAGCTGAATATAATGCAATTTCTATATCTTTAAAGAATATTGTATTTGCTATAACTATGAGTGTATCAAATATTATCATGAGTGTCCCGGTTTTCATTTCTGGCTTATATTTTCTTATAACATTTGCTAGTAATTCTGTTCCTCCTGTCGAACCATTTGCTTTTAACACAATTGCTGTTCCTATTCCCACAATTGTTGAGCCATATAAGCATGCTAGAATTCTATCATCTGTAACAGAATTTATTTTTTGAAATACATTTAAAAAATAAGATAATAAGAATGTACCTATCACTGCATTTATAAAAAATTTTTTTCCAACTTTAAAATAAGCAATAATAAATAAAGGAATATTTAATACTAACATTGTGGTTCCTACAGGTATTTCTGTTATATAATATACTACTGTTCCTATACCTGAAAAACCACCTGTTGAAAGCTGATTAGGCAATAAGAATTGTTCTATTCCTATTGCCATAATCAATGTTCCTATAGTCATCTTTAATAAATCTAGCGAGAATTCTTTTGCCTTTACGATATATCTTTTTGCTCTAAAGTTCATATTCTTCACCTAATTTATTATTTACATTTTTATAGATTATTATGCATTTTTTGCCATATACTCCTCGTATAGTTTTTTTGCTGTCTCTGGACAATCTGTTCCATCTTTATTTTTAATAGGTGCAAAGTCTTCTTCTCTTTTTCCTCTTAAAATTGCTATTTCATCAAATAGGCAGAAGCTATCAAATATAAATTTTTCGAATTTATAACAATTTTCCTTTTCTGGAACTACAAGTTCTCCTTTTTCATTTATATATTTTGCTTTTTTTTCTGCTACATGATATTTTAATTCCTTTGTGCTTGCTTTCTCTATTGCCTCTATATTATATAAGTTACACATTATATGAGATTCACCATATATCATTTCTCCATATTCATCTACTGCTAATCTCATTTCATTTTGAAGTTCAGTATATTCAATTACTTTTACTTTACCATTTTTTTTGCACAATACTCCAACTCTTTCATATGGACTATTTTTTACAATTGTTCTTGTTGCAATTTTTACATTCTGTTTTATTGCTAAGCCTAGTAAAAGAGTATCTACATATTTTACTAATAAATTATCTACTGAACCGATAAATACCCATTTAATATTGTTCTTTTTCATCTCATCAATTATTCCATTTTTAGCCATTGAGTAGAATATTCCACCATTTCCGTCTGATGCTAGTTTTATTAAACCATCTTCACCTAATATTAATTTTCCTTGTTTGTTTAATAATGGTATTTCACCTTGCTTGAAAAATTCTATATACTGCTTTGGATATCCAAAATAGTTCTTTTTTTCAAAAAATGATACAGTTTCTTCATTATTTTCTGGGCTTGTCATAATATAACATTTTATAAATACATTATACTTTTTTTGTGCTTCCTTTAATTTGTCAACAACAACTTCAAATAGAGATTTAACTTTTGAATTTAACTCAATTTCAAAAGTTCCCTTAGGTCCTTGGTGCCCTAATCTAGTGCCTTGCCCTCCTGCCATTATTGCTATTGCAAATTTACCAGATTTAACAACATCTTCGCCTGTTTTTATATATTCATCTATCTGCTTTTTATCAATTTTTTCTGGATTAATTGCTTTTACTGGTTTTATATCTTCTATATTATTTATTACATTTGTTTTATGTATCGCCTGCTCATATAATTCTTGCAATTGTTCAAAATCAATTTTTAACACTTGGTCTGCTAATTCTTCAGTATTTACATTAATATGTCCTTGACCATATTTTTCTAGTATTCTTCTTGCTTCTTCTATTTTTTTCATATCTAGCATTCTCTCCTTTTGAAAAACATACTTAAATACTATACCACTTTTTTTGTGTTTTGTCTATAGTTACCATTCACTCTAAAAAAATTAGTAGCACTTTGTAGCAAAGAGCAGGCATTATATGTTCTTTTCGAAAGAAAATAATCAAACAGCCTGCTGCTCAACTCGTGACCCGCATTGACCTTTTGATTTTTTCTTGAGAAAAAACATATAATGCCTGCTCTTTGCGGATTATATGCTTTTAAGTCTGAGTAGTAACTGTCTATACCCTAAATTAGGCTAAAATTGTTGACATTTTTTTCCCTTTATGTTATTATTTTTTTAGGTGATTGAAATGGAAGAAAAGAATAATGATATTGAAGTTGTTCTTGATGATAACGGTGAGGATTTAGAGATTTCTCCTGTCTATGAGCATCTTAATGTTGCTAAGCCAAAGCCTAAAGAGGATAAAAAGAATATTATTATACCTGAAGTTAAAAAGAAAAAATAATTTTTTTGTTTTTTTATTGACAAAATGGGGAAAAGTATGTATAATAGAATAGTTCATGGCGAGATAGCTCAGTTGGCTAGAGCATTCGGTTCATACCCGACAGGTCGGTGGTTCGAATCCACTTCTCGCTACCAATAAAAATAGTGTGCTATGTGGCACACTATTTTTGTTATGGTTTGATGTCAATATCTATAATCTTTTATATTTGGTGGAGATGGAGGGAGTCGAACCCTCGTCCAATATTCTATTCATATAAACTT
>ERZ1643249.3969-NODE-3969-length-12691-cov-4.758389_pt1 | contig 12691 bp, 11 predicted proteins | sample MGYA00579263_ERZ1643249 | MGnify/ENA primary metagenome ERZ1643249 (study PRJEB29033, sample SAMEA4952264) | chicken gut metagenome | biome: Broiler Chicken; feature: Gastrointestinal Tract; material: Caecum | place: Ireland | collected 2018 | study: Broiler...
CTCAGGAATCAGGCTTCCGAGCTCCTGTGGTACGGCAAAATAAAGACTACTGAGGCAAGAGCAAAGCAGCTCCAGCCCTATGTAGAAAAAATAATCACCAAGGCTGTAAGCGTATACGACCTCAACGAGGAGATTGACGTTACAACCACGGACAAGAAGGGCAAGGAAGTAACCGTTAAGTCGGTTAAGGATGCACCCAAGAAGCTTGCTGCTCGCCGTGCCATCATGGCTAAACTTCGCGATTTGCAGGAAGTTAAGGCTTTCAGCGAAAAGAAGGCTGAATTCAAGGCCCGCACCAAGGACGTGCAGCATCCCCTTATGGAAAAGCTCTTCAACGAGATTGCTCCCAAGTACGCGCAGCGCAAGGAAGAGCTCGGCCAGGGAGGCGGCTATACCCGCATCTATCTGCTTGGCGAGCGTCGCGGCGATGCATCGGAAGAAGCTATAATTGAATTGGTTTAATCGTTGACTACGGTTTGATCTTGATTACCTACGGTTAATAACCGCGAAACCCGCGCTTTAAGGCGCGGGTTTTTTGCGTGGTATGAAGGGGGAGGATTAAGTCTGTATTTCGGCGAAAAAATCCTTCAAGCGCGACATCCCGTTGCTCGTCCGCGCCAGCGATGCACGTGCGCACGCATTTATAGCAAAATTATTTGTATTTTTCATTTTGGACACTGCGGCCGAAAATTTTTTTAAGCCATTTCAATGGCTGTAATTGGCTCAATTCTGGGCGTTTTGCCGCAAAAACAGGGCCAAATATACAGTTTTGATTGCCGCACTGTAAAAATTTGTGCGGTCAATTTAAAAAAATTTGTGTTGACATGACGCTGTAATATGATATAATAAATATACAAATAATTTTAAGGAGTGGAATTATGACTTGGTTTAACAAACTTCCCCGTCTTGTGCAGATTATTCTTCTTCTCATTCCCGGCGTGAACTGGGTGGTTGAAATAATCGTAAGGTGGGGTACGTTTATTAAAAAACCCGGGGCATTAAGGTTAGTCATCTGCCTGATAGTTACCGTTCTCGGTATAGTTGTCGGCTGGTTGGATATGATCTGGTGCCTTCTTTTCAAAAAGCTTTGCTTCCAGTGAGAAACAAGGAGCGGCCGCACATTTGTGCGGCCGCTCTTACTATGTATTGCATTCAATAAATATTTTGGCGGCAGGTACAGTTTTTTTAAAACAGCTTACAGTCAGTATTTTTGTGCAGCCGATAAATTGCCGAAGTATCGCGCCCGATATATTCAGGTATTTGAATTGCGGCGCACTTTCACTACATTTGAATTTTTGCTTCAACATAAATTTTTATAAGTAAAAGGGCGGCATATATGCCCGAACAATTTAAGGCGGCGCGCAAATTTTTGCGCGCCGCCTTAATTTAATGCAAATAAATGTCGGATATTAAATCAGTTGAAGTCCGCTCAGAACGCTATGTGCAGATATCCGAGCGCCTTTCTCAGCGGTCGGCGCACACCCTTGTCCCACGGGAACAGGCTTTCGCCGCGGTCGAGCGCGCGTAGCGCGTCCATATCCTCCGCGTCGAGCGTAGTCTCAACAAAATCGAGGTTTTCGGCCATTCTTTCCGCCTTTACCGACTTGGGTATGACGGCAATTCCCTGCGCGTGCAGAAATGCAAGTATCGCCTGCCCCGCGCTGCAGCCGTGCTTATTAGCAATTTTAACTATTGTCGGGTGACTGAATATGCCCTCTTTTGCGGCGGCAAAGGGCGCCCACGCCTCGGCAAGTATGTCCTTTTCGGCCATAAACTGCCTTAGCTTGTCGCGCTGGTAAAAGGGGTGTATCTCTATCTGGTTTACGGCAGGCACAATGTCGGCGTACGCGAGCAGTTTTTTTAGGTCGTCCTCGGTAAAGTTGGAGACGCCTATCGCCCTTACCTTGCCCTCGGCAACGCTCTCTTCAAGGGCGCGCCAGGCGCCCTTCAGCCAGCCGTATGGCTCGTGTATGAGGTACAAATCCACATAGTCCAGCCCCAATTTTTTAAGCGAGCGGTCAAGCGCGCGCTTTGCCATGTCGTGGCTGCAGTCCGAATACCACAGCTTTGTGGTTATAAACAGCTGCTCTCTGGGCACGCCGCACTGCGCTATCGCGCGGCCTGCCGCCTCTTCATTGCGGTACGCTGCCGCTGTATCTATCATTCTGTAACCCTTTTCAATGGCGCATAAAACGCTCTTTTCACATTCCCCGGGCTTCATTCTGAATACGCCCAGCCCTATGCAGGGCATCTGCACGCCGTTGTTGAGCACAAAATAATTTTCCATAATTCCCACCTTATCAATGCCTGTGTACGGTTTACACCGTTACCTGCTTATACTCCCTGCCGTCGAGCGTCTTGAAGGTAAAGGTGCGGTTTTCGTAAACGATATACCCGCGCTCGCTCGCCTCCTTGGGCAGGCTTACAGAGCCGGGATTGAGGTGCAGAAAGCTCCTCTTTTCAATCAGCGGCACGTGCGTGTGGCCGGTTATATAGACGTCGTCCTCACAGAGCGGCGGCACTTCGCGGTGGCCGTGAGAGAGGTAGATGTTCACGCCGTCAACGCTCACCAGGGCATAGTCGGGCGTGATGGGGAAGGCCAGAACCATCTGGTCGACTTCGCTGTCGCAGTTGCCGCGCACGCACATTATCTTTGTCTTATAGTTGGAAAGCAGCTCCGCAGCCTCCTGCGGGGCGTAGCCGTCGGGCAGCGGATTGCGCGGTCCGTGGTAGAGTATGTCGCCCAAAAGCAGCAGTTTCTCTGCCTTTTCGCGTTCAAAAGCTGCAAGCAGGGCGCGGCAGTACTTTGCCGAGCCGTGCAGGTCAGAGGCTATCAAAAGTTTCATAACAGCTCCTTTATCTTTTTTATAACGCCGTATTCGGCGTTGGAAGGCACGGTGTCCTTTATATACTTTTTAAGTTCGGGGAAGGCGTTAGCCGTAACATAGGGGTGTCCGCACAGCTGCAGCATCTCCAGATCGTTCATATGGTCGCCGAACGCCACGCACTGCTGCGGGGTTGCGCCTATCGCCTGCAAAAGCGCGGCCAGCGCCTTGCCCTTGTCGGCCGTGGGCGTGCATACATCTATCCAGTCGTAGCCCGAAACTTTGGTGCGCAGTCCCTTTATTGCGGGTATGAGCACGCCTGCGGCGTGTACGGCCGCGGGTTGCTTGTCCCATACCGAAATTTTGAGTATGGTGTTGTTGCGCACGGCCTTTTCCAGGTCGTCCACCTTCCTCACGCAGGAATATGACTTGGATACCACGTCCTCAAACGCGCTGTCGTCGCAGTCGTAAAAGGCGCAGTCCACGCCGCTGCACAGCGGGAACAAATCTTTTTCGCGCCTGATTATGTCCAGCGCGTACAAAACGCTCTCGGCGGGGGTGGGGTTGCAGTATATCACCTTGCCGCCCAGCCAGCACAGACCGCCGTTTTCGGCTATGATGCCTATTCTGTCGAGGGCGGGCTCAAATAATTTTTTAAGGTTGGGCAGCTGTCTGCCGCTTGCGGGGGCAAAGGTTATGCCCCGCTTTTCCATCTCTTCCGTGAGCGGGAATATCTCTTCGGGCACCACCTTGCTCGGCGGGAGCAGAGTGCCGTCCAGGTCGGATACAATACACTTAATGTAGTTCATATACAGTCTTAAAAAATGCCGCAAAAGTCGTTTGCGCAAACCGCGCCGCAACTTTTACGGCAGATATAGTCAGATTATCATCTTGAATATGGTCATCTTGCCCTTTTTGACGGAGGCTGCGTCGCCCATAGAGCCGTAAACGGCGTTGGGGTCGTACTCGGTGAGTATCTCCTTTTCAAAGAGGGAGGTGTTCACCGCCTTGTGCACGAGCAGGTTGAGCGCCGTGTCGGCGTATCCGAAACCGCTCATAACCGAGGTGAGCGTAGCGTTCTTTTCGCACAATTCGCGGGCAGGTATGTTGAAATCAATGGGCGCAAACCCTGCAAGCACGGCGCGTTTGCCGTTTGCAAGTACGCGCATGGTGAGCGCGGGGTCTATGCGCGAGCAGGTGGTGTAGACCGATGCGTCGCACAGCTGACCGCTCGTCGCCTCGTTGATGTTTTCGGCGAGGTCGTCGTCCGCCGCGAAGGAGTAGTATATTCCGCAGTTTTTCGCCCTCTCGAGCGCCTGCGGGCTGTTGTCTATCACGATGGGTATAAGCTTGTGGTATTGCAGAACCTGCGCCAGGATATTGCCTGCAAAGTTGCTGCCTATTACGGCCACTCTGCCGCCTGCGGGCAGCTCAAGCTCGTCGTACACTCTTTCGGCAAGCGCAACCGCCTCGGTGCAGAGCGCGTCTATATCGCCAACGGCGTCGGGCAGGGGCGCAACGTCGGTATAGTTGCACACCACAAAATCGCGCAGAAATCCGTCGAAATCCCTGCCTGCAATGGCGGGGGAAGAGCACTCGTCGCCGTTTCCCGTCTTGCAGCTCAGGCAGTGCCCGCAACTGCGCGCGGGCAGCAGCAGAACGCGCATATTCTTCTCTACGCCGTAACACTCCGCGCCGACCTCGGTAATCCTGCCCACGGCAAACCTGCCTATAGTCTTGGGATAGCGCACCTTTGTCTCCCCCGAATAGAGCACGGCGTCGAAATTGGAGGCGAGTACATACGCCACCTTAACTTTTACTTCGCCCGCGCCCACCGTCTGTTCCCTTACGGGCTCGTTTACAAGCGTGGCCGGGCCTTTTAAAATCCAGTTATCCATAATCTTACCTTCATTATACTCATAAATTTATTTAAAGGCAACTAAATAGAGCATTTTTTTGCGCGCAGCAGTTGCGCTTGGCGGCTGTACAGGCGCGTTTTTCCATAAAAAACGGCATTTTTTGCTGTGCGGGCATTGTGCGGCCGCGCGCTGAAAGGGCGGCATAAAGTTCTGTGCGGCGGCAGGCAAAAAATATTTTTGCCTGCCGCCCGCGCCGAAAAATTTTTCCGACGCAATGGCAGGAGCGGGCGCCGGAAAAGAATTTTAAAAAAATTTTGTCCGAAATACAATATTTTATAAGAATTTTTACTCTGGGGCGAAAAATGATTGACTTGCCGTTGCACAATGATATATAATATTTTAGCATTGAATTCTAACGCGAGGTGAATAAAGTGAAGCCCGATATACATCCTAAATATCATGAAGTAACGGTTGTATGCGCCTGCGGCGAAACCTTCAAGACGGGTACCACCAAGAATGTGGATACGCTCAAGGTGGACATCTGCAATAAATGCCACCCGTTCTTTACAGGCAAGCAGAAGCTCGTTGATACAGGCGGCCGTGTAGACAAGTTCAAAAAAAGATACAATATGTAATTTGAAATGGCGGCTCCAAATTTTTTGGTGCCGCTTATTTTCCATTTTAGGGAATTACAATAAATGCCTCATTTATTAAAATACTCATAGTGCGGGCATTTTTTATCTGCGCGCGAAAAATTTACAGGGCGGCGTCTTGTAATCGCGCAGCGGCGAATATACATATATAAGATATCTATGTCCGGTAAAGAAAAAAAAGAAAAAAAGCCTAAATCCTGTTCTATAGGCGGTCAGGCCGTACTTGAAGGCGTCATGATGATGGGCAAAACCTGCATGGCTACCGCCGTGCGCGATGCCGACGGGACTATTCAGGTAGAGGCAAAGCGCCTTAAAACCTCACCGCGCCTTAAAAGGGTTTCAAAAATACCGTTCGTGCGCGGCGTTGTCAACATGGCGCTCAGCCTTGTGCGCGGTACGCGTACCCTCATGCGCTCTGCCGCCGTATACGGCGAGGAGGAAGAGGCGGGAAGACTGGAAAAGTGGCTGGCTGAAAAGTGCAAAATCAACCTCATGACAATTGTCTCGGCAGTTGCGGTGTTCCTCGGCGTAGTGCTCGCCGTGGCGCTCTTTCTGGTACTGCCCAACCTTGCCGTAGGCGGGCTCAAGGGCGTGTTCCCTTCGCTCGACGGCAGCGTGTGGGAGTATGTCCTTCTGGGCGTGTTCAAGCTGGTAATATTCTTTGCATATCTCGGCCTTATTCTGCTGCTCAAGGATATAAGGCGGCTGTATATGTACCATGGCGCCGAACACAAAACCATCACCTGCTACGAAAAGGGCTTGCCCCTCACCGTGGAAAATGTTATGAAGTGTTCCCGCCTGCATCCCCGCTGCGGCACTTCCTTTCTGTTCATAGTAATTGCAATAAATATACTTGTAATATCGCTAGTCAACTGGGCGCTGGGCGTCTCCAGAATAGATAACGGCGCTCTTCAGGTGCTGGCAAAGCTCGGCATAGAGGTAGTTCTGCTGCCCGTAATAGCAGGAATATCTTACGAGGTATTAAAGCTCGTTGCAAAGTTCAACGGCAAAATATCGCTCATATTCAAGGCCCCCGGTTTCTTCATTCAGAAGGTCTTTACCACGCGCGAACCCGACGCCGGCATGGCCGAAGTCGCTATTGCCGCATTTGAAAGGGTGCTTGCCATGGACGCCGACCCTCAGATGGAGGAGACGGAGTTCATAACGGGCGGAATACTCTCGCAGAAGCTTAGTGAGACAAAGCAGAAGTTTGCCGAAAAGGGCATAGACGATAGCGACGCCGAATGGATTTACTCGCTCACGCTCGGCATAAAGCGCAGCGAGCTTTCCCAGGAGCGCATGGTCACCCCTGCGGAGAGCAAGAAGATAGCGTCCATAGTGGCCGAACGCCTGACGGGCAGGCCGCTGTGGTATATTATAGGCGACGTGGATTTCTGCGGCTGCAAGATAAAGGTGGACGAAAGGGTGCTCATACCCCGTCCCGAAACGGAAGAGATGGCGGAGATAGCCATAAAGACGGTGGAGGACGGCGACAAGGTGCTCGATATGTGCACGGGCAGCGGCTGTCTTGCGATAGCCATAGCCAAGGGCTGCAAGGGCAAAAACATATCCGTCACGGCGGCGGACGTATCGGACGCGGCGCTCATGCTCGCCAAAGAGAACGCAAACTACAACAGCGCGGTGGTGCACTTCGTGCAGACCGACCTGTTTGAAAATATCCGCGGCAGGTTCAACGTTATTGTGTGCAATCCTCCATATATCCGCACGGAGGAGATAACCGCACTCGCGCGCGAGGTCAAGGATTTCGAGCCCCGCATAGCGCTGGACGGCGGCGAGGACGGCCTCGACTTCTACCGCAGGCTGGCCAGGGAAGTAAACCGCTATATCGCCCGCGGCGGTATGCTCATACTCGAGGTGGGCGAGGGGCAGGCGGCCGAAGTGTTGCGACTGTTTGAAAAGCGCGACTATGCCATAGTAATGAAGGATTTGGAGGGGCAGGATAGGTTCCTCAAAATAGCCTTCTGACGGGGCTTGAAAATCTGCCTTTTGCTCTTAAGTTAACCGCTTTGCGCAGTAAATATTCGTGCGCGGCGCACATAACCGCCTTGCGCACATATTTATTTTAAAATGAACTTGTTGCCAACGTTGGCGCTTGCACAGCTCAACCCGCTGTGTGCAAGTAAGTTTTTTAAAAAAGTTTTTACCTCGCTTTTGCAGTAAAATTATTTTAAGCAATCTGAGCGGCGGCGCGGCGTTGCCGCGCCGCCGCTTTAAAAATTAATGCGTTAATTACGGCATATTGCCGCCCCAATCGGCAAATAATTACTTGAGTAACGGTTTTTTATATGGTATTTTTTGAAAAGTTAGACGACATTTACAACAAGTACGAACAGCTCACACAGAAGATGGCCGACCCCGCCGTCATAGCCGACAGCTCGGAGTGGACAAAGGTTGCAAAGGAGCAGTCAGAGCTTGCCGAAACGGCCTGCAAGTACGGCGAATACAAGGAGGCGGCGCGCCGCCTTGCTGATACGCAGGAGGCATTGAAGAGCGAGGCCGACCCCGAAATGAGCATACTCCTTTCAGAGGAGGAGCAGTCGCTCAGAAAGCAGCTCTCGGCCATAGAGGGCGAGCTTAAGGTATTGCTCCTGCCCAAGGACAAGAATGACGACAGGAACTGTATAGTCGAAATACGCGGCGGCGCGGGCGGCGACGAGGCCGCGCTGTTTGCGGGCGAGCTCTACCGTATGTACCTCGGCTACTGCGAAAAGCACCGCCTCAAGACCGAGCTTGTGGATATAAACGAAACCGAGCTCGGCGGCGTAAAGGAGGTAGTGTTCAATGTCAGCGGCAAGGGCGCGTACAAACTTTTGAAGTTTGAAAGCGGCGTGCATCGCGTGCAGCGCGTGCCCGAAACGGAGTCTCAGGGCAGAGTGCATACCTCAACGGCGACTGTGGCCGTCCTTCCCGAGGCCGAGGATGTGGACGTGGAGATACGCGACGAGGATATAAGGGTGGACGTCTACCGCTCTTCGGGCGCGGGCGGACAGAAGGTAAACAAGACGGAGACGGCAATAAGAATAACGCACTTCCCCACGGGCATAGTTGTCACCTGCCAGGACGAGCGCAGTCAGCTCAAAAATAAGGACAAGGCGTTCAAGGTGCTGCGCTCCCGCCTGTACGATTATTACAGCACGCAGAACCGCAGCGAATACGACAGCCGCCGCAAGAGCCTTGTAGGCACGGGCGACCGCAGTGAGCGCATACGCACCTACAACTTCCCGCAGGGGCGCGTGACCGACCACAGGATAGGTCTTTCGCTCTACTCGATAGAAACGTTCATGCAGGGCGATATAGACCAGATGGTGGAGGCGCTCACCGTTGCCGACCGCGAGGCGCAGCTCGCAGGTGAATAAATCGGTCAATTAAATAATTTATATTTACCGCATATTGCCCGTGCAGTATGCGTTTTTTTTAATTAATTTTTTTATTGACCTTCGTGCAGGCAAAAAATTCCGCATAAAAACATTTTTTGCGCGATAATTTAATTATTTGAGCTATATATAAAGGGCAATTTAAAGCTTATTTCGCTTAAATTCTGTTGAAATATAAAAAATATGTTGAATATTCAATAAATTAAATAAATTATTCTGATAATTATTTTATTTTCAGCTTAAAGCGTGTTTTTGCGGCCTGTTTCAAAAAAATATTACATTGACTTTTTTTAAAAATTATGATATAATATAAAATATAAATTACCGTAATTTTACGGTAAAAAAATTTATTACGGAGGGCGACATGAAAAACAACCAGTCCAGCGAAGACTATCTTGAAACTATACTCCTTCTTTCCGGCAAGCAGGACGCGGTACACCGCATCGATGTGGCGCGCGCGGTGGGAGTTTCTCAGCCCGCCGTACAAAAGGCAATCAAAATTCTGATAGCCCAGGGCTATGTGGTTACGGACGGAATGCACATTCACCTTACGGAGATTGGCAAGGATTATGCCTGCCGCGTGTATGAAAGGCACTGTACAATCCGCACCTTCCTCACGCTCAACGGCGTGCCCGAGGCCGTCGCCAATACCGACGCCTGCAAGATGGAGCATATTGTCTCGCCCGAAACCTATGCAATGATGCAGAACTTTATAGCTTCGCATTGCAAAAACTGAATTTAAAATAGTTTAAATATTTATATCAGACTTTCAGACAGCTTGACTTTCGGCGGCCTTTTAGCGTTGCTGAAAATTTTTTGCCTTTTTTATGCCGCATAATCTTTTAGGTCTGACGGCGGCATTTAGAATACTGCGTCAATAAAAATATAGCGTTATCTGTCTTTTAAGCCGCCCTGCGCAAACGCGCAGGGCGGCTTTTTTGTGCCTGCAAACACAACCTTTTCAGCGGCAGCTTACTTTGTTGCACACTTAAGCGCGCGCTCCGAACGGTGACCCGCGCGCCCGTCCCGTGCCAAAAAATTTTTATAAAATTTATTATCTATGGTTAATTTTTAGTTGACAAAGTAGTTTTCAGCCGCTATAATGCAATTTGTTAATAAACTACGGTTAAGTTTTAAACGCTTCGGACGGCGCATATACTCTGTATGCGGGGATATTTACCGTCTGAACAGCAAGGAGTTTTTGCAATGCCTCTTTCAATAGCGCCGCTGAACGTGGCGGTGGAGGTCAAAAAAATAGGTGCCGAAGATAAGGTAAAAAAGCACCTTTTTGAACTTGGAATTGTGGCGGGTTCGCGCGTGACCGTGCTCGCTTCCGACGGCGGCAACGTCATACTGCTCGTCAAAGAGGGAAGGCTGTGCCTCGACAGGGGCCTTGCCTCCAAAATCATAGTCGCCGTGGCATAGTCCGCGGCCGCAACAAACGTCAGAGTTTAAGCGCGCCTTGCCGCCGCAAACGGCACAGAGTTTTGCGCGCCGAGGCTGTATAAATTTTTTTTCGCGCAGAAAAGTTTCTTCAAAACGGCAACTTCCCCTGCGCGGACGGAGGAGATAATGAAATTACTTTGCAATTTCGCCGTAGGCGAGCGCGGCACGATAACGGCCGTCTCGGGCGAAGGCAGGGTCAGAAGGAGACTGTTCGATATGGGCGTCACGCCGGGTGCGGAAGTGACTCTCGTAAAAAAGGCCCCCCTCGGCGACCCCATCGAAGTTACCTTGCGCGGCTATCAGCTCACGCTGAGGAAGGCGGAGGCACAGTGTGTTCAGACGGAGGCGGCAAAATGAGAACTTTCGCACTCGCAGGCAACCCCAACAGCGGCAAAACCACGCTGTTCAACGCCCTCACGGGCTCTACCGCGCACGTAGGCAACTGGCCGGGCGTCACGGTCGATAAGAGGGAGGGCGTATACAAGGGCGGCAAAGAGCACGTGGCAATAGTCGACCTGCCCGGCATTTACTCGCTCTCGCCCTACACCCCCGAAGAGGTGATTGCGCGCAACTTTATTTTAAACGAGCATCCCGACGGCATAATCAACATAGTCGACGCCACCAATTTAGAGCGCAACCTCTATCTCACCACCCAGCTGTTGGAGATGGACGTACCCGTGATAATCGCGCTCAATATGATGGACGCGGTCGAAAAATCGGGCGATATGGTGGACGCGGCCACCCTCGAAAGCAGGATAGGCGTGCCCGTAGTGCCCGTTTCGGCGCTCAAAGAGACGGGCATAAAGGAGCTTATGAGGCGCGCGGAAGAGATGCCGCGCACCAGAAAGGGCGAAACGTGCGTGCGCGAGGCGCTATCCGGCCCCCTTGCCGAGGCAGAGAGGTATTTATCTTCGCTTGACGGAGTAAACTCACCCGTGTTCCACGCAATGAAGCTCATCGAGGGCGACGAGCTTGAAACGGGCAGCAAAGAGGCGCGCGCCGTGCTCGCCGATATACAGAATAAATACGGCGATGACCTGGAAGCCAAGGTTGCCGACGAGAGGTATAAATACATCTCGGCAAACTTCTCCACCGCCAAGCAGAAGGGCGTAAGGCCCGCAGAGGCGAAGAGGGGCGGGTTCTTCAAAAACAGAAGGCCCGCAGACCCGAATATGACCGTCTCTGACAGGGCCGACAGGGTGCTTACGCATAAGATTTGGAGTATTCCCATATTCATAGTAATACTCTTCTTTGTGTTCCACCTCACCTTCTCGGAGGATTTGTTCTACATAAACGCCATAGCCACGGCGGCGGGCAATCCCCTGCCCACGATGGCCGACCTCGGCCACGGCGCCACGCTGGGCGATTCAGAAATTTATTCCAACTTCGGAATAGCGCTTGCGGCGTGCTTTTACGACGGGGCGGTGTTTTCGCCGGGCGTAATACTCACCAATCTTTTAAATCTGGTGCTCAACTACATCGTATACGGCATAGGCCTGGGCGTTGAGGCCGCGGGCGCCGTTGAATGGGCTGCTAGCCTGATAAACGACGGCATAGTGGGCGGCATTACGGCCGTTCTGGGCTTCCTGCCGCAGATACTCACGCTGTTTCTGTTCTTCTCCATTCTCGAAGATACGGGCTATATGGCGCGCGTGGCGTTCATTCTGGACAGAATTTTCCGCCGCTTCGGCCTTTCGGGCAGGGCGTTTATGCCTATGATAATGGGCTTCGGCTGCTCGCTCCCCGCAATGATTAACACCCGCACGCTGGCAGACGAAAAGGAGCGCACGGCAACCATAAGGGTAATTCCCTTTTTCAGCTGCGGCGCAAAGCTGCCCATACTCACGGCGATTGCGGGCGGCATATGCAATATGGTGGGCTTTTCGAACGTAGATTTGATAACCTACTCTATGTATCTTCTGGGCATAATCACCGCAATAGTGTCGGTTATAATTATGCGTGCCACCACGATGCGCGGCGAAGTTCCGCCCTTTATTATGGAACTGCCCGCCTACCACGTGCCCGGGTTCAAAAACCTTATGCTGCACCTGTGGGATAAGACAAAGCACTTCGTAAAGAAGGCGTTCACCATAATTTTCGCCTCAACCGTGCTCATCTGGTTCTTGCAGTCTTTCAGCTGGAACTGGACCTACCTCGGCGCCGACAATATGCAGCAATCAATCCTTGCGTCGGTGGGCCAGCTCATTCAGCCGCTGTTCACCCCGCTCGGCTTCGGCTCTCAGCTCAATGAATACGGCTGGGTATTCGCGGTTGCGGCAATCACGGGCCTCATCGCCAAGGAAAACGTAATCGCAACCTTCTCGGTACTCGCCGCCATATTCGTAAGCGGCTTCGAAGGCACCGAAGACGGCGTTCAGGAAGCCATAATTATGATAGAGAACACAGGCATAACCTGGCCCGCGCTGATAGCCTTCATAATGTTCAATATGACGACCATCCCCTGCTTCGCGGCGTGCGCCACGGCAAAGGCGGAACTGCCCAAGGGCAAGTTC